>Ga0315913_1000648_pt1 | contig 32831 bp, 17 predicted proteins | sample MpolsnodulesMG_FD_207736 | JGI IMG/M metagenome (GOLD analysis project Ga0315913, IMG submission 207736) | Medicago polymorpha root nodule microbial communities from Los Angeles, California, United States - small nodules | ecosystem: Host-associated > Plants > Roots > Nodule | place: USA...
TTAGTTAGACCTATGCTGAAAACGGATGAATTAATTTTAAAAATATTAATTAAAATACAACCTTAGGTCAGGTCAAATTATTGGTATCTATTGAAGAGGGAGTATGCACTATGCAGAAAAATAAAGATAAAGTGTTATGGACTTATCCTATAAATAGATTGTACCTCCTTTAATTTGTTTGGACTTATTCTAAAAATGAATTGTACACCACTTAATGTTAGTTTGTTTGTTTACGCGAAATTGAGAGCCATCCGCACTTTTTTGTGTTATCCTAATAACTAGATCTCTACCCGTGAGATGCACGGACAACAATTATAGAATTACTATCAGTATTTGTTGTACTTTAAACATATAATTTTCAATATAATGGCGTGAATGTATTTGATATTGGTTGTGTTTTTAATTTAGATCGTTTGTATGATTTTGTTAGATTATTTGTATGAATTATGATTTTTATGATTTTAAATGTTAATTGTCGTGCTCCTATTTGATGTGTAATTATGGGTATGTTGAATTTTATGAAATTGAGGTGTTTATAAGTTCAAGTTTATAGTTGATGTTTGAACTAAATTGTTTTGATGATTTTTGCTTAATTAGGTGTAAACCATGAATTTTGTGAGTGATTTTTTTTGAAGAAGTTAAATTAGCCCACCTAAATTGACACCAGAGAGAATCGAACCTAAAACTTCGAAGATGAGCACACTCCCAGATCCCAAGTCAATACCACTAGGTCAACCCAAGTGAGTTTTTGTAAGCGATTAATGTTCAAACATGTTTCAAATCACTTAATGTATGTTTGTTTAAGTTTGTATGTTGTTGGGGTTTGAATTGTTGGTGTTGTTGTGGAGTTTGGATGAAAATTGGGAAGATATGAGTTTTTGGTGAAAAATGGGTTTGATGTTGAATTTGTGATGAAACGGTGTTATGAATTCGTGTTCATAAGTATATTGATTGCCTTGTGATGTATGATAACTAATAACAAAGTTTGGGTAACGTTTTTGGGTCAATGGGGATCACAATCAGGGTTTTTGGGAAGATTTTGTGTGACTTCCCGATAGGAACCCAAAAATTTGGGTTCCCTGTTCCTGGGTAACTCGCTTGGCGAGCTAGTCTCTGCCATGGTGAGTTGTTCAGGACAAAACCCATGGTTTTTGGTGTTTCGGGCAATTGGGGTCGTTTTCAGACACCCATAAGTGTTTCTTTTGATGTGTTTAACTGATGTTTTAAGTTGAAAACCTACAGAAACATCATTTGGATTAGATCAAAATGATTTTTATGAAACTTCGTTGAAAATGGTCAAGAATTTGCAATTTTTCGAAACTTGTTTTTCTCGAATAAAATGACGGAGTTATGTTTTATTTATGTAGCAATAAGATTAGAATGATCATGCAAGGTATATGTGAGCTTAAGACTTGGTCTTGCTTTGTAAATGAAATTCTTTTTGAAAAATGAGAAAATGAGACGAACTTAGTGAAGTTTTAGAAATAACCGGAATTATGAAATGATGATAACATGAATGCATTTCTCTGATGCTATGTGATATGTGAATATGATATGTTGACGTATTTGGACGTGAATGCCTTCTTTTGGTGAAATAAATTGGAAATAAGCGATTTTGTGAAAATAGACTAACTTTGTCAAAATGAGTTTTTATGATCTTATAACTTGCAAATGGCTTTGTAAATATGATAACATGGTGACTTTAGAATGAAACAATGTTTGATTGTTGTATTAAATGCTTGTTATCATGATGTGGAGAAATATTCGTCTTTATGCGATTTGGTGAATTGTGAAATAATAATGTTTCTTGTTGTGATAAATGTTGGTGATAATTTTGGCAACGACTCTTTTGTTGATTATGACATTTTGATTGTGTGGATTTAAATACTTGATAATGCAATTGGTGAATTTGGCAAAGATATTATATGATGGTGTAAATTATATAATATGGAATTGGTGATTTGTGCATTGTCGAGTCTTTACTTGAAAGTCCATGCATTCACAATCGTGTTGATTCTCTTGGTGAAAGAATGTAATTGTCAGTGTTTGTTACGTTGGTGGATTCATAGTGGTAAAATTATCTTCAGAATCCAATTGGTACCACATGCATGTAGAAGTGTCTAAAACATTGCATGCACTTAATAGTTGATGAAATGTGTCATACTTGATTATGTGAATCGGTGATTATGTGCGTTGTGAAAATGTGAAATTGTGCATGTTATTTTATTATATTTGTATGCCTGATGAAAATGTTGATGTGGAAGTTAATTGTTGAATGAATTAATTAAATGTCTATCTATTGATTATTGAAAATGAATTTGTTGTTTTACTTGTATTCGATTATATATTATTTGTGGAATATAATCTAACCCCCAGCGGTCGTTTGGTTGCTTGTCTGCCTATTTGTATGAATGGATAGACGGCTTGCAGGATTGATATGCTTTTGCTTGTGAGTTGCTCGAAGACTGCTTTGAAGTTACCTCTTTTTCTTTTACTCGGGGTCTAGATTTAGGGTGTCAGATTTATGTTATTAATTTTGTCTTGTTGGGACTTGTTACTCATTTATATTTGAGAATTGAAATTGTATTTGGTGATGAATTATAAGACCTATGACATGGTTATGGAGAATTGTTTATGTTGTTGTGATAAATTTGTATGATGATTTTCCGCTGCGAACTTTTGAAAGCATAGTTATGCATGTTTGAATTGATTGAAGATGTAACATCTAAACACTTTTGAATAATTGTATTATTTGCATGTTTTATTGCGTTAAAGGGGTTTAAGGTGTTACAAAATATGTCTTAACTAACCAATAAAAAATTAATTCATTCTCTAAATTTGTATGACCGAATTTGTTTCATATTATTATGTGTAGTATAATGAAGACTTTTTTGGTTATTGGATTCCACTTCGCAATGTTCAAACAAACCTGAAAAAATTAAACATTATACAACCATTATATATTTTGACTAAAATCAAATGTATTTGAAAATCATATTTCAAATGATGGTTCAGGCTAGAGTTAGAATGATGATAAACAGAGACAGTAGCAAGTTGATATGTAGAGATAGTTGTGCAATAACAACCACAACGAGAATGACGACAACGATAGAGATAAGAGAACAATAATACCAACTGAGAGAATAACAAAGATGACAACAGTGACAATCAAACTAACAAGTCGATGGAAGTGACGAACTTCAGTTTTGAAAACAGCGGTGAAATATTGGTAACCGTAAGTTTGTGTTGTTGAACAAAATCAGAACAAGGTTATTGTGTTGTTGAACAATCTAAAACAAATTATTGACTTTTGGTCCTCTATAGAATTTTAATTATCATTTTGATTTTTACTTTTAAGTTAATTGATCTGTAATATTCGTATATGTAAAATGAAAGTTTTAAAAAATGATTAGAAAGTTATAAGAATCTCTTCCAAAAAATATTAGAATTTTTTAACAAAACATAAATTAAATATGAGTTTTTAAACGTCAAAGACATAAAAAAATAAATTTAATTCATGTTTTGTTAAAATATTCTACTATTTTTTGTATTGATTTACCTTTCATTTCAGATATGTTTCAGCTTTGATGTGTGCCTCCACCTTAAGCATTGAAGAAAGAGTTTCACTTGCAAGACTTCAGTAACGTTAGAAACAAAAAAGAAAACTTATCATATTTGAATATGTTAAACAAAAGGGCAAGAATAGGAAGAATAAAAAAAATGAAATGGCCAGTTGAATACATTAACGCACTATCATTAGACATATACTCGATGATTCCAAAAGGCAAGTTGTTGCCTCCTCTTTTCTGTTTCTTATTTGCTGGTTGTACTCTCGACATGTTATTATTATATATATAGTCCAAGTGAGAAAACACCAGTGAAGTGAATTGAGAGAATAGATGAGGCCGCTTAAATAGGCAATGACTATACTGTTTATTGGTATGCATCTTTATAAAATAAAAAATCTCAAAAGAAAGAAGCACATATGTACAACACGATTAAATTGTAAAAAAAATTAGTTAGACCTATGCTGGAAACGAATGAATTAATTTTAAAAATATTGATTAAAATACAACTTTATATCAAGTCAGATTGTTGGTCTCTATTGAAGAGGAAGAATACATTATGCAGAGAAATAAAGAAAAAGTGTTATGGACTTATCCTAGAAATAGATCGTGTCTCCTCTTATTTTATTTTCTCCTTTAATTTGTTTTATCTATTGCATTTTTGCATTATATTTTTTGTACTTGTTTTAATTTTGTTTATTTTAATTAAAAAGATGGAGTAATGATCAACTACCATGAACGGATCGATAAATATTTAAAATATTGATCAAACTCTATATATAGAAATGTTGTGTTATATTTGCAAAAAGAAAACGATAAGCGACCAAGTTAGTAATAGTTAGTATGTAATAATTTCTAACTGTCGATGGTACGACCTCGTCGCCCAAAGCCATTTGCAAACGTGTGAGTTGCAATTTGCTACATCGTTCTTAACAGTGAAATCAATGAAATACAAAACCCTACAACTTTATGATGTGTATTGTTTATAAATAAAGTTTGTAAAATCTTGTAATTACCCCGAAATTTGGAAAGAAAAAAAAAAAGCAAAACTCCTTAAAAAAATTTAAATGTCAGTCAATTTGCTATCTCTATTAGTTTTCTCCGTTGGTCAACATGACGGGGTTGATGATTGTCTACGTTTATGTGGCACTGCCACGTCATAAGGGTAATTTTTTTTCCAATTTTTTTTAAAAAATAAAATCTGGATTTTATTTAAAACGGTTATGAGCAAATACACCCCTAAATTTTATATTTATATGAAAAACATCGACTGAAATTGATAATAATCAAGTAAATTGGTTCATGTGACAAACAATTTTTCTTGTGCTCTCTTGGAAGAATTTTCTTTTATATAAATACACACACGCATGTTTGCAATAAAAAAACTCATGTAGTGTGCGGTAGTTCTTGGATAAAAGATAAATCCATTCATCATATTTTTTATATTCACCACTTCATGAATGATGTTGCATGCTTCTAGTTTTATTGAATCAAATTTCAGAATAATAACTTCTTTCACCCCCACCATATAAAAGTGTAATTTATTAATAACATGAACCGGACACAATGATTTGCCATGAGATAATGCCTTGCTATAATTCTTATGATGCTTTAAGACACTTTAACTCATGATATATTAATGCTTGCACTTTGAGACAATGCTTACATGATATATTAATGTCTACACTGTGACAACTTAATTCATGGGAGAAAAACTAAGTAAACATGGTAGGAACTAACATGCAAAATACCTTCTGAAAGCTGCCACTTATAGTCAATTATCCCTTTGAAATATTTTAATTTATGTTAGTTACACCCATGCACAACAAATACAAACCAAAACACAACACACGCATACCATTACAATATTTTCAACTAACAAATACTAGAACACACACAAGAATAGTGAACAGTTAAGTGTTTAAAACTAAATCAACCCAATAGAAAAATCGCAAATAGAACCAATTTAAACTAAAACTGCAAAAAATCGCATTTGGTTCAAATGTATTTGAATCATTTTTTTTACTCAACCGCATGGTTTGGTTCGATTAGTGGTTTTTATTTTACCAACCAAACTAAATCAAACCGCAACATAAAAAAACAATAATTAAACATATTTCACCTAGACCAATACTCATAAAAATTCAATGGAAACTTTATAAAATGACATATTTTTTCTCTTGTTGTGATTCTTCTTTGCTTTTTATTTCAAAAATGTATTTATGTGTTACTTGAACTTTTAGAGAATGATAAATCTGAGTCTTTTATATTTCTTATAGAATATGATTATGTTTTGTCCACATTTTTAATTTGGTCTATTTTGTTGGAAACATTGTTGGATGGAAATGAAAATATAATGTTGAATGAAATTTAAAACGTTGTTGGAAATATGTTTTGCTTTAGCTTTTTAACTTGATTTTAATGTTGGAAACAAAAAACTATATTGTCTTGAACCAAATCAAACCAATTTTTGAAAATATAATGTTGAATGAAATTTAAAACATTGTTTGAAATATGTTTTCCTTTAGCCTTTTAACTTGATTTTAATGCTGGAAACAGACAATTGTATTTTCTTGAACAAAATCAAACCAATCCAAACCGCATTTGATTGGTTTGATTTGGTTCGAATTTTATTTTAAAAGTCAACCGAACTGAACCAAATCATATACTTTTTTATCTTGCGATTCATATAATTTTTAACCTCAAAACCGAACCCGCGGACACCCCTAGTGAACAGTGACAAGTTAGCATAACAATTTAGCAAGTCAATTCGTTCATGACTCAAATATGTGTAAACATTTAATACTTTGTTATAAGATCTGAAGTTGATATTAAAGATAATTCTAGACCAGAGAACTTTGAGTACGAGAAAGTTGGTATTTGTTGCAAGTGCTCTTTACCATCCAAGAAGTGATGGATATGAAAAATATGAAGAATGAATTCATTTTTTTATCCAAGAACTACCTCACGTTGCATTAGTTTTTTTTTTTTTTTTTTTTTACAGCAAATAGAACAAAAGTGAAGTGAACTCAATATTTACATACATTTGGATTCATGATGAATTTAAGACAGGTTGGCAAATAAAATCTAGAATACGGTTCAGATTATATATATTTTTCGAGCAAAGGGTATTTTGGGAAAAAAATAGGGCGTGTGAGTAACACATATGATGAAAAACATAATAGCTATATATACGGCGTACATTCCCACCAACCAATGAATGATTCATTATACACCTTCCGTACTCCTTAAACACAAACTGACTTGAACATTAAAATATTTTTTTTAGGAACCTCCACCATTGAACTACAAAACCTCCATCAAAGAGCAATTTTTCCACTAATCTACCATCATTGTGAGATATCCTATCGTATCCAAGAAACCTATGTTCACGATCAGAACAACTAAAGTAGCAATGCTAACCATTTTATAACCGTCCTCGAAAGATTCAAGCCCAACACTCTGATGTTATAAGACTAAATCTTACCACTATGATAGTTTAATGACTAAATTGATGTGTTTTCATAGTTTAGAGACCGCTAAACATCAACTTAACAAAAATGTTAGAGACTGCAATTAGTTGCCTGGGAGAATAGTTTATAGATTTTAAGTTGATTTTAATAGTTTATAGACTAAATTGCCGAGGTATTGATATTTTATGGACTAAATTGACATTTTGTTTCAAAATTCTTCACAACAACATCTATGATTTACAAGTCGCTTCCTTGCGTGTTTTTTTTTATATATAGATCCTTGCGTGTTCTTTATTAGGACATACTTTCTCTCTTTATTTTGAGAAATAATATTTGTACAACCAATTTGTAACAACTTTCTCTCATACTCAAATCATGTTATTATTCTTTCTCAACCTTTTTCTCCTCTATTGATTTTGACCAATCAAAATAGAGAAAAACAAAGTTGTCAAAGAAGTAGTTCACAAAGAGTTATACAAATATCACTACTCCTTTGTTTTATGCCTTGTAACCAAAAAATCAACATGATCTTTAAAAAAATAAAATCAACATGAATTTTGATTAATAAATAAAAAATAATAATAATAAAACATGAGTTGATTAGTCCTAAGCTACGATGTATCGGCCCAACTACCATTAAAAAGGTGTATGCATCTTTTTCCCCCTAGTGGGTGTCCTCAAGAAAAAGTCCTCTCTTGCTGGCTGACTCTTCTTCTCCCCTCACTATAGTCTTTTTAATACTACTCCACTTGAAACTTTCGCATTCCTCACACGCCACACGCTAATATTACTATTATTCTATATACTACAGTACTATATAATCCTCCTTTCAAAAAAATATAATCCTCTTATAAGTGCAGACACAAATGCAAATTATTACTTATACTAATCCTTTTACAATGGGTCACAATGCAAATACTCTCAAATGGTTACTGCTATTATCACTTGTGTTATGTCATTTTTTCTCCATAACACCTTCCATTGAAGCCACGTCTTCTACATCTACTCAAAAATACAAATACAAGAATGCATACGCGACAATGATGTATGTAGGAACACCAAGAGACTATGAATTCTACGTTGCTGTTCGTGTTCTTGTTAGATCACTTTCAAAACTTAATGTTCAAGCTGATCTTGTTGTTATTGCTTCCAATGATGTTCCTCTTCCATGGATTCGAGCTCTGTGAGTGTTTCCTTTACATTATTTTACGAATTTCTTTATTTTCAAGGAGTTTTAGTTGATTGTAATAATTTATAAATTAAATTGGTGATGGTGATAATTTTGTTTAGGAACTAAATTGACCCAGTGGATGTATACATTGGGAGATGCTCCATATTAGATTAAATTTTCAGATTAAAATTATGATTGTTAATAACAAAAATTGGGTAATTAATTATTATCATCGTTAATTCATATGTTTAATTGTTAGCATTGGAGTAGCCACTATGAACAAAGTGTTGCTTAGTCAAATTGGAGATATATTTTGGGTTAATTGGTGGGAGAATATCCGTTTTCACTTTATTAGTACAAGTATTTGACTGTTAGTTTGTGTTTGTCTGTACTTTTTGTTTGAGTTGACTTTGAATACGAAAGCACGTTGTGTTAGAACTAGAACGCGTGTTTTGTTCCTGTCGAAAAACAAAAATATCCACATTTTTAAATTTTGTTTTTTTTGAATTTTTCTTGATTACTTAATTTGACCATTATTATCCTTTTTATTTGTCAATAATTGTCTAGCAAATGGGCTGGAGCCATGGGCGGTTTCAAGGCCCGGTCTGCTCGGGTAGTCGCCCGGTCTCTGGTCCAAATTTTTTACAATTTCTTATGTAAACTTTTATAAATGTGTTGCAAATTTTTTTTGCACAGACTTTATAATAATTCTGACTCCGCCACTCAGGAGCATCGTATCCCAGTCTTCCACTTGGGAAGTTATCACTAAGTCAAGACACCAACTAGCTAGCTGTCAAAGTACTTGATCCTTTCAATTCATCAATATTAGGATTTTCCAAAATTTCAAACATACCGACATAACATATTTTATTTTATCATATGGATATTCATAAAATAGGAAATGTGTCAGTGCTTACTTGTAATATAGTCTTCGGTCCTATTTTATATTTTAAAATTATTTTTATGAATAATTTCATGTACTCCTAATGTTTGTTGATATATGGGCTAGAATATAAGAACAGTGTTTTAAAAAATTATGATTATAATCATCGTATTCATATTTATGTTAACTAGAATTAGAAATGATTAAAGTATCTTTTACAAGTATTTTTCATCTAAATATATTTTTTAAATAATTTTTTTTCTCTACTGGCGACTTACATTTCATTAATCAAAATGTGTTCAATATAATGTGGTATATCAATCAAATCTTAGAAATTAGCCGAAAATGTGACCGCTTAGCAAGATTATGGACAATCTCATTTATTTGTCTCCAAATAAATTCAACACTGAATTGATAATTTTGCTTGTATTATATCAGGGAAGAGGAAGATGGTGCAAAAGTTGTGAGGGTGTCAAACTTGGACAATCCCTACAAGCATCAAGATAATTTTGACAAGAGATTTAAATTGTCGCTGAATAAACTGTATGCATGGAGCTTAGTAGACTATGACAGGGTTGTTATGCTAGATGCTGACAACCTCTTTCTTCAAAACACTGATGAATTGTTTCAATGTGGACAATTCTGTGCTACCTTTATCAATCCTTGTGTCTTCCATACTGGTCTCTTTGTCTTGCAGGTAAAATCATATTGCCTTAAACAAAAAATCTACCAAGAAATATTTGTTACATATAATTGACCTCTGTCATATGGTTTATAATATTTGGTATTTGCAGCCATCGACGGTTGTGTTCAAGGACATGGTTAACGAATTACGAAATGGGAGAGAAAATCCAGATGGGGCAGACCAAGGTTTTATAGATAGCTACTTCCCTGACTTGCTTGATAAGCCATTGTTTCATCCTCCTTCAAATGGCACCAAGCTTGAGGGAACATACAGGCTTCCTTTAGGTTATCAGATGGATGCTTCTTACTACTGTAAGTAAATTAAAATAGAGGAGTTCTTTAAACATTGTAATTTATATGCACTAATGTAGTGGCTCATTGGAATTTAAGTAATTTGTGCTAATATCTCCCCTTCCTGATTTCAGATCTTAAACTTCGTTGGAGCATACCGTGTGGACCAAATAGTGTGATCACATTCCCGGGGGCACCATGGTTGAAGCCATGGTATTGGTGGTCTTGGCCTGTCCTGCCACTAGGCATCCAGTGGCATGAACAACGTCGCCAAACTATAGGGTAAGTTCGAAAGTGCCGTATTCATTATTTTTGAGTTTCTCTAATCTTACTGTATTGGAAAAATCAGTAAGTGTTTTGTTTTTTCTTTGTAACCATGTTATTGGAGCAAGTAATCATTAAGGTGGTCTTTTTTGGTCCATATGTATAGTTTATTTAAACCCTCTAGTGGAGTCTCTCCTCCCGATTATGTTTTTTTCCATCCACCGAGCTCAAATCCAAGACCTTGTTTAAGGATCTGAATCCAATTTCACTCGAATCTACGAAATGTTGATATTAAGGTGGTCTAATAGTCTAGAACTTCTTAAACAGAAGATTTCAGAATATATTTATATGTTAAGTGATAGATATACTCACTTGGCATTATGTTCATTTGTTTCTGGTAGTCCTTTTTTCTGTCACGCCATTGCTTTATACTCTTTCTAGATAATTTTCTCACATTATGAAACTGAAAACTGATGTAAAATTTGACTTATAATTCGTACAGGTATGCTTCGGAGATGGCTGTGATATTTATCCAATCTGCAATATACATAGGAATAATAGCAATGACGCGTTTGGCAAGGCCAAGCCTCTCAAAAATATGTTTTAGGCGTTCCGATAAGAGCATCACCCTGGCACACAACAGCCTAAAATTAGTAGCATTATGGTGCATACTTGCTGCTTACGTAACACCAGTCTTTATCATACCTCACACAATTCACCCTCTACTTGGTTGGATCCTGTATTTTCTTGGCTCTTTTGCATTTTGCTCAATTGCAATTAATATCTTTTTACTACCTATGTTACCAGTTTTGGTACCTTGGCTAGGGATTCTTGGGGTCCTAATGGTTATGGCATTTCCTTGGTATCCTGATGGAATAGTAAGAGCTATGTCTGTGTTTGGCTATGCATTCTGTTTTGCTCCATTTTTGTGGATATCTTTAGTGAGGATTGTGACAGGTCTTCAACTATCTCTAGAGAGGGAAGCTTTTCTACCAAGATTTGCAGAATGTTATCCACAATCTTGGTTTAACAAGTTATTTTGAGATGTACAACTGGGAAAAACACTAATATGCTAGGGTAGGACAAAGATTTTGAAAGAAAAACCTTGGGAGAAGTTGTTGTCATTTGTTTGTGTTGAAGAAGTGACAAAGATTTTGCATCATGAAAATGCTACAACTGAAAACAAAAGATGCAGTGGCCATTTTGCCCCTACTAAGATACAAAAAAATTCATAATAGTCATATATAATTATAAGTGTATCGTTTGTGTAATTGATTAAAATTGTATTCATTTGTTCACTTACATTAAATTTTATTAAATTTTATCAAATCTCACTTGTACTCATTGTCTAATTATTTTGTTCTTTTTGAAATAAATAAATAAATTTATATTTGCAGAGAGAGGTTAAAAAACATGGTGCAAAGGGAAAATTCATAAATTCACATTATGTAGCTGTGTGATAACCAAACAAAACTTAAGTTGTACGGTAAATAGTAACCATTGTGTTATTGTGTTGCTAATCACAACGATTCTATTGCTCTAGCCTCGAACTTAAGTTGTACCGAAAAGAATTGAGGCTCTAGAATTGATTATAATTTGAAGTTAGAATTTACATTTTTTGTCCATAAAATTGTTTAGAATTGATGAAAATTTTCAACCAATAACACTTGGATAAGATTGTAAGATGTTGGAAAAATAACAAGAGAAAATTTCTATCAAGCAAAGGCACAAGTGCACAACCATAAAAGAAGAAAAAAAAGGACAAAAATAACTCATAAATTGTGATTCGGCACTTCATACTTATATCTCCACTTTCTCAACAAAATATTTATTAGTCAACCTCAAATTTTTACAAGAAAAGTTACAAGCTCTTCCTTGACATACAACTACCCCAAGTCCCTTTGACCCTCCAAGAGACTAGAGATGTTATGGTGAAAAAAACTTAAATAATTTTCTAAATTTGTTCTAACTTTCCACTTCTTTTTTTCTTCAACTTTGACCCAACACAAGTAAGCAACCTCTTCCGACTTAACCAGAGACCGTAAGTTTGAATCCAACGTTAGGAATGTGTTAAATATTTTAGGGGGTGAATTTTGTCATCAATTGTGATTCTACCATGGTTCGATGGATTAATCTTCGCAATTGCGCACAAATGATATCTAGTTAAAAAAACATATATTACTTAACATTAACTCAATTTGTATCACTACATAATCAAACACACACTAAAAAGTGAAATCAAAATAATAATTTGTCAAAAAATCAAAATGATGTTGCAAATTGTTTGAGAGAAACTCACATGATAAATTGTAAAATTTAACAATTACTTAGAAATGTCATTAATATTATTAAATTTAATAATTATTTAATTCAAACACCAAATTCACTGGTTGATTTAAGTGATGATTAACTCTTCATAAAATTATTGTAGCCGTCTACATTCCTTGTAGAAGAAATGATAAGGTCGCATCCTCTAACTAACATACTCTCTTAAGCACATTCTCATCACCTTTTGTAAAAGATATTTGGAACTGGGCCTGGGGCAAAGCCATGGCTTCCTTCTCCCGTGAATTGCAATCATCATAGATTATTCTATTTCTTCTATAATCATTATTGAGGACATTGTTTACAAGTTTGTGTAAATTTTGTCTCATACCCCACCAAATGAAAATGGAAACTTGAAAGAGAAAAGACATCGTGACCCCAACGTTCAAAAAAAAAAGTGAGTGGGACCAAATTGTCTGTGACTATAAAGATAAAAAGGTTGAAAGGGCATATAAATACAAAAATACTATTTAAGCCATGCCAGGACCATCATGCATGTGTGTGTCATGAACATATCACATCATGAATATCACACCATCAAATGACCGTTTGAGGTTGAAGTATAACGTAGATTCTTTACATTTGTGGTGAATCAGTGGAAGTGGACAGAAAAGATAAGCTATTGATAATTAAGAATGTTATTATAGTGAAAAGGGACTAATGAATTCTTAGACTTGGCCCTATTAGCTCTAGGCACAATACTAGCACTAAGATAATACGATTGAAAACATATCCTGTTATTTTTTGCTAGGACGACTTGAGGAACAAAATTCTTGTACTGTGAGACTTGATTCAAACTAGAGATTACACAGATTAAGAAAACATCTTAAAGAGAGGTAGATTTTACAATTTTCTTATTAGCATTTCTTTGTACCCAACAAACTAAATCTATTGAGTAAAATGGTATAGATCCAACAAATTGAAAGAAAAAAAAAAAAGTTAATTGCATTTTTAACCTCTCAAATATCGTGATTTTGACACCTTAATGCTTTTCCTCTTTGTAATTTGATAGTTCTCACTCAAATTCTTCCAAAATTTACACTAAAATGTTTTTTTTTAAGAAATCAAACTAGCCCACTGAAATTGGCATCGACGGTAATCAAAATTGAGACATTGAGAGAAGTACAATACAAAGTCTAAAGCCAACACCGTCATATCAACTCAAATGGATTAAAATGTCATCATTTATTAAGGTGACAACCGAAGCTCATTGGAAGAGAGATTTTTCTTTAAAGTAAAAAATGCTAAAAGTTAGCTTATACACCTGAGAGTGTATGAAATCTCTAATTCGACATTTTTCATACACTCTTAGGTATATAAGCTAACTCATTAAATTTTTTAATAGTTTACGTTAAAGTGACATCATTTATTGATGTGATATTTAAATATTATCATATTTAACGTGACTTTTTTCAAGATAATATGTATTGAAGGATGGAGTAAATAAACACTATTACTATACTTTTCTTAGGGGAAATATCGCTATACTTTTCTAATTATTTATTATCTTCATGAAATATTCTTGTCAAAAAATATTACTACCATATTTTGAAATTTTAGTAAATTTTTCATTATTTTTAATTTACTTAACCAAGTGGCAAAATAAAGCACTGAAAATGTACCGACTAAACAACACTATGGAAGGTAAAACTTGGTGTAATTATATCTCACGTTTTTTTAATTTGTAGCATCGATAATGCATCTCCCCTTTGACTCTTTGGAACTTTAAAGTTTAAAGTATAAAGGAAAAATAGAAAATTGAACAAGGACTAATTCATCTACCAATTAAGAAGGGTAGTTTATTTACACACATGACCATGAGGAAATTATCAATTAGCCTGTTGGTTTTGGACTTTACAGAGAATCTTATATAGTACCTAGTTAGTTAGGCAGTATTCTCTGCTGGTAGTATATACCAAGCCAAAAGGATGATGACCCACAAGTTGCAAGATTTGGGGTACTTCAATGTTAACCAATCAATTTTCCAAAGGCTAGTCTATTGGTAAAAATGACCGTTGGAAAAACCACTATCTATTGGCCAATATTAACTCATAAAATATATCACAACGATATATAATATATAATGCAGCCAAATACCTCTTACTATAAAATACACAAAGTGCCTCTCATTTTCTCTTCCTTTTTACTTACACACATTGTATATTATACTATACTACTCCACAAATATTTTAATCACCATGCTCTCAATATATATAGTATAAATACAATACAACATATCAAACAGTTTCTTCTTCCAAACATTCTATTCTTATTTGTTTGCGTTCAATTCAATTCTCTATAATGGATACACCTACTCTTTTACATTCTTTGCAATTGCTTTTGGTTTTCACTTGCATGTTGTTAAATGCAGGAATAGTGACACTAGCTGCTGCACGCCATCACCACCACACTACCTTCAATACATTGTCTACTACAAACTCTTCCAAGAACCACTGGATTGGACCCGTCGGTAACCGTGTAATCACGGTTGATATTAACGGTGGAGGTCAGTTCCAGTCCGTCCAAGACGCCGTAAATTCCGTCCCAGATAACAATACAATGATTGTCCTTATTCAAATCAGTGCTGGATTCTACAAGTATGACTTAGCTTGAAGCTATATATATCTAGCTAGCTTTTAGTCTTAATTGTTAGTGGTGTTGCATGTTCGTTTTCTTTGGCATTAATTAATTTTTGTTTGTTAATGAATATGAATGTAATAATTTGGTAGTGCATATAAACTTGATGGTGCAGAGAGAAGGTGGTAGTTCCCGTGACAAAGCCGTACATAACATTTCAAGGAGAAGGGAGAGAAGTAACAGTAATAGAATGGCATGATAGAGCTTGTGATCCTGGTCCCAACGGACAACAGCTACGTACTTATAGAACTGCTTCTGTCACTGTCTTTGCCAACTATTTCTCTGCAAAGAATATCACCTTCAAGGTAAATATTAGTATATTACTGTTTTTACTATCAGTAAATATTTTAACTGATAATTAACCTCAATGGGAATAAAGGGAGGAAGGAACTATTGTACTGAGTGGAACACAAGTGTCAAACCTTTTTTAACTTCTCTAGCTTACCAGCTTTTTGTTGAATAATAAACTAAGAAAGCAAGAAATGAATGCTGAGCATGCAGAATACAGCGCCTGCACCGATGCCTGGAATGCAAGGATGGCAAGCCGTGGCGTTTCGCATATCAGGAGACAAAGCATACTTCTCTGGCTGTGGCTTCCACGGAGCACAAGACACACTTTGCGACGATGCTGGTAGGCATTACTTCAAGGAATGCTACATTGAGGGCTCCATTGATTTCATTTTTGGTAATGGTAGATCCATGTACAAGGTATGCTTTGTTAGGATAACACTTCTAGACTAGTTCTGGTAGTTTATTTATCTCAATTTTGGCAACATTAATTACCTTAAGTTGAAGTTAAGAAAAGAAAAGAAACCTTTTTATTTCTGTCACACTGCACTTTTGTGTCAGCAAACTCAAAAACATTGAGATGCGTGCCAAGTGTTATATGGAGATGGACTATTGAAAATTGCTCAAAATTTCAACCAAAATAGAGTCACACTTTGAAGTAGAAGTTTACCACGTTTTTAACTCTCACACATTGACTTAGATAGATGTTGATTTAACCAAAAGAACATTATATGTTGAATTTTCAAACACTAATATTCGTTTTTTTTTGTTGAACAAGAGCACGTTGTTATAGTTTCAAAAGAAACACTAAAATTGATGTATCTTAACCCTCAAACTACTCCATCTCTCAACTTGTGCCGAGTCTAATAATGAAAAAACGACTGAATACCGATTAATTGGTTCAGGATTGTGAGCTACATTCAATAGCAACAAGGTTTGGATCCATAGCAGCACAGGATAGACAGTACCCAGACGAGAAGACAGGCTTCACATTTGTACGATGCAAGGTGACAGGTTCAGGCCCACTATATGTAGGACGTGCAATGGGGCAATACTCAAGAATAGTTTATGCCTATACATACTTTGATGATATAGTTGCACACGGTGGTTGGGATGATTGGGACCACGCTAACAACAAAAACAAGTAACCTTTTTATCCTTCTTATTGTTTTGGTGATGATGACATTATTACCACACTGATTTTCTGAATTTTAACTGTCTTGTTGATTTGTGGTGACACTTAATCAGGACTGTGTTCTTTGGAGTGTACAAATGTTGGGGACCAGGAGCAGAGGCAGTACGTGGGGTGTCATGGGCACGAGAGTTGGATTTCGAAACAGCACATCCATTTATCAGGAAGAGCTTCGTCAATGGGAGACATTGGATCGCACCTACTGATGCTTAGCCATATATAGAATTATCCCCACTCACATTTTAAAAATGTAATGTAAAAGGAAAATACAAAAAAAAATTAGTATAAGATGATGCCCATACAAAAGAATTGTCATTTTTTTGTTCTTTTTATCATAGGAATTCATTTGTTGACAATTTTGATATTCTCTCTTTGTAGAGGTGATTCTTTTCATTGAGTGTTCTTTGACCTCCCTCAAATGTAATAAAGATATGCTTAATAAAGATGCAATTTTTTTTATGAGACAGTGATGCTAACACTAACAACACTACATATTTTCCCAAAGGATTTACTTACAACATACTCAAAATCCTATGTGTTTGTTATTGATAAACAATTTGAAAGATGGACCAAGAAAATATTAGACCTAGAGTGCCATCAGTGATTACTCTACTGAATATCTAAGAGAACGAGATCATTATAGTGAGACAAGACTTATCTCAATAAGCTAGACACTGGCATTAGAGATGAAAGCCTAAGAAAAAGCCACCGGCATGACAAACAGCTCTAAGCAATTTGCCTCACCCAGAGACAACTGAAAGTGGTGTTGGACAGTTATGAGCTATAGTAAAAATGGTTTTTAAAGAAACAGGGGAAGAACACAACAATGGCATTCTAAAACACAAGCGGAGCTATAATTAGGGCTTAAAAAATGATGCTATAGGAATATATATTTGATTGATGCTTCAAAATAGTTAGACCACAACAAAATAGGAATATATTGGCACAAAAACGCAACAATGGTGTACTATACAACTCTACTCATGTATGTTTTTAAAATAAGTAGAACATAACAAAATGCAATCAAATTGAGCAGCACAATTTATATCATTGTTCGATTATAACAGAGAAAATTCCCACTTCAGATGTAAAAAAATTTTGACAAAACTTCAGCTATAGATTGGACGAAAGAATTAGAAATAAGTAAGACGATATTTACATTCCCTTCCTCGTTTTATATTTTTTTTGGCTTGTCAATGAAGTAGAACCAAAACAAGTGAGGACATTATATTTTAGGACAAAACTTAAGCCCAGTGCTATCAGTGCTACACGTAATAAATCTCCACATCATTTAATGTTAACCTTAGTTTCGTGCAACAAGGTACTCGAGAATTCAAATTTGGGTCAATGAACAAATCTGAAAATTTAGCTGTTGATAGTTTCTAAAATATCTAAATCTAGACAATTCCGTTTTATCAATTCCACTAACAATATATCATGGCTAAAAAGATGCAGAACTTTCTAACAATTGAATACCCTTTAAATTCCATTAACAATATATCATGGCTAAAAAGATGCAGAACTTTATAACAATTGAATACCCTTTAATTTTCTTCATGAATGATTCCTTAATAGCGTCATAGTTAAGCAAAAAAAGTTAAAAAAGTTAAGGTTGTACCAGTATCAAGTATTATACGATGAATACCTTGGGAAAAATTCCAAGTTTAATTTTTAATAGTATCTAAAACACAGCAGTTTTGGAATTTGCTAGTTTCTTTTACGAAAAAGTGCACAAAACAGGAAGAGAAAACAGAAGTCAACAATTAAAGGTTACATAAAATGACATAGAAATTTCAATGCATGTGTGTTATCGGGCAACAGAATCAAGACAAGTGAGCACATAACTAAATTTTGATACAAGAGGGACCGCATGCCAAATTTTAATTATCCCAGCGCAAACTAAACATTATATATTTGGAATGAGAAATATCTGAACATCTATTTTGCAACAACCCTACATATGTATGGGTATTATCTTAGAAGCAAAAGAAAAAATTCTAAACACAGACAATATATCATACTATTGTCACAAAAGTGCATTTGGAGATCTCTTTTTTTTATTCAATCGGGCATTTGCAAAAATAGGTAGCAGAACCAACAAGGGAAGTGAAACATTGCAAAAGTTAATAATCTTCTCCCAAACCCCAACTCACAATAACGCAAATATGGGGAACAAACAGGAAAACCAGAAACAATATTTAGAGACATGCAAAAAAGGACAAACAAATGCAGGGGAGCACGGTGTTGGACTCCATATACGTTATATGTCATGATCTCTACAAGGGCACAAGAGGAAATGAACATAGCTAACACAGTACATAACTTAAAAACAAAGATAATAATTAACAAGCCAACAGGGTAGTCGATTTCATTGCCATGGTGCAACCAAAAAAAAAAATGATAAGTGAAGGCATGGGATAATATGGATTCCCCATGTAACGTTCGATTCTTTTATAAAATAATTCGACCATGGATCCAATCCATCTCCCAATTCCATTCTATTCTACCAATCTAAACATAACCCATAGCGTTGGAACTAAGAAAAATATAAGGTCAAAGTCTAGACTGAGATGTAGTAGAAAAACTACATTTGCAGTCAGACAGCCTACCACCAGGAAACAAAACAGAACTCAACAAAGCTTTAGCAATTTCTTAGGCTAGATAATTGTGTAACATTTCCCCATAGACGCAGGTGGTGGTAAAACATTCCTATTCGCCAAAAACTCATTTCACATGTCTAGTCTATATATGAACACAAGGTGTCATTCACAACATGGCATCATATATGTTCAAATGAGGGTAAAATTAAGACCTTGATGGATAAACCATTCATCCTAATCTTAATAGGTAGCAAACACAATTTAGCCGATTTACCAAATACGAATTTCACTGACTGCGTATGTGTTGGATTAGCTTTTGCTTTGATGGACCTGAGGTTACACTTACGCTCAAATAACTAAAGCCTAAGTTCTTAAAGCAAGCAAAGAACTGTATGCAAAATAAATAATTAAGTTTGATATTTAACTAACACAAAAAAGGTTCACAATTCATAGTCAAAACACTAAATCCCAAAAAAAAAAAGGAAAATAAAAATGAAATTAAGATTCTTAACATATTTCAAAAGCTAAGGGGAACGACATAATTCTTCAATCCAATCCACGATCTTACTTCTCAGATGAGTTGGGTCCTCTCTTCTTACCGAATCCAACAACTACAATAACAAAAATCAGAATCACACATCAGAAAAGAATAAAGTTTGACATGTTCTACTAATCTAATAATCAAAATTATCAATTACCGGCAGTGACGAATCTGCGATTGTACTGCATACGCTTGTGAGCACGTCCACGGGGCTGCTTCTTCTTGTCTTGCTTAGCTACCTTTGGTGTTTGTCCCCTAACTTTACCGGCACGGGCCAAAGAACCGTGAACCTTTCCTGCAAAATCGATTCCATTGTTTATACACGAGAAGCAAATGACATTCATCGCACATCGTTTCTTAAAATGCAATTTAACTTACCCATGATTTAATTGAAGAAGATGAATCTCTCACACACTCTTTTTAGCTTCTGCGGCTGGAGGCTCTAACGAAAATGGTTTGGTTTTTGCTATTTGTATTGTGGACTAGGGTTAGGGTTTTTGGGCTTTGGGCTTAACTATGTTCAAACAAGATGGGCCTTATCTTAAAACTAGTCAGTCGTCAGTAACTTGAGAGACTTCTTTTTAAGCCTCCTCGATATCTCCCTGTGAGGATAAATGATCGTTATCTCTTGAATTTGTTAAAATGCTTGATATCTTTTTAAGCCTCCTACTAGTGTTAAGGATTTTTGTTTTTCAAAATGAAATATTAAAGGTAAAGGTAAAGGTTGGGTCAGTTTGTAGGAATTTTTGAATTCAAACCTTCAATGTGCTTTGAATAAAAATTAAAACAATATAGTAACATGAGTCAGGATCCGTTGACACCAGGTGTAAGTCAAAAGACTTACACTAAATCTCAACCGTTAAATTCAATAAATCAAATGGTTGATAATACTCCATACAAGAAATCAAACAAAGAGAGAGACACGTGATTTCATCTTATTTCCCTGTTCAATCAGATGCCGCACAACTTACTTTTAAATTCACACTAATTCATCGATTCTACCCACTCCTTGATTAATCAATTGTTTTTAATTAGATTTTTCCACTAGTAGTGAATCAAGGAGGGTTCTGGATGAGTCTTTGGAAACTTGAAGTTGGAATTTAACAAATCAGGTCACCGATAATATTATTTCATAAGCCCCAATTCTATCCTACACAACTCAATTGATCGATAAACACTAGAAATTGGGGAGACAAAATAAAAGATTCATGAGATATAGTTATTAGTTTATTTACAATTTCTCATCTTCACCGAAAGTTACATGCTTCATATGAGAAAGGGGTTATGAGAAAGGGGGAGGATCATATGAGAAAGGGGGTTATGAGAAAGGGGGAGGAACCATAGCGTGTGTTGTTGTTTGCGTGTTAGCGGCATACACTTTCAGGAAAGAAAGGTAACAATCATGCGGAATTCCTAAAAATAGATGGCGTGTTGCTTATTTGTGAAATGTTTTTAACTATAAGATCCATCTAATTTAACGGTTGAGATTTAGTGTAAGTCAAGACTTACACCCTGGTGTCAACGGATCCTGACTCTAAATATATTTATCGACCTTACATATCAAAACCGTGAATGCTATGTATCTTTAATTCCCCAAATTCTTATCGCTAAAGAATCATCAGTAATTTGGATTATTGCAACTTTGTACTAGAATCAATATAAAACTAGACATTGAGTAAAAGAATCACTGACGAGCAAATCCCCTGCATCCCTTCCCTTGCCCCATCATTACATCATAGATCATACATATATAAATACTCAAGGGTGATCTGGAAATTTAATATCAATTAAAAACTGAAACAAATACAAAAGGTATAAATCTATATGTTACAATTCCACGAACTATTCTTTGTCCTTGATCTGTTTGAGGCCATGGGCATTTTCTTTCTTGTTTGATAAAATAAAATGAACAAATGAGTCCTAATCAGGAGGCCACATTTCTTGCTATCAGACACCAGTTCCATAACCCTGATATGGTAGCTGGGGTCAACTCCTTCACATTTTAAACAAAAAGACCACATTTAATCGTACATCACCAGGTCGGGAGTTGGGAACTTTGAAAATTCTGAGAAGAGAATGGGAACGGGGAATGGAGATGGATATTTTTTTCTGTATAAACTCCATCTGACGTGTTCCACTATTCCGTACTTCTAGAGAAATGCAGAAGCAGGGACGTCCCAATTATTCTGATGATCAAAACAAATTTTGATATTTACAAGCTTTAGTATATGCTCATAGTTCAACCTCTTGAAGATCTTCACCGAAACTGCCACTTCTCGTAGGCGCTTGCATTAAAGATGATGGATCAGGCATAAACGTTGATGGTGGCATGCCCAGAGCTGCCCCTGAAGGCTTAATTTCACCCATTTTTGGAGGGCTAAATGAATCATTAAAACTTCCACTCCATGAAGCTGTTCGACGAGAATGGGAAAAATGAGAGTCATTGCCATCTGTCTGCCCCTGTTTTGAGATGATGTTACCCGCACTTGGAAACCTTTGCATGGTCATTGTTTGTGCGTGTTTTGGAGGATGGTATGACCAATCATTTGTGGAAGATGTAGAAGGGTTTTCATTAGCTGCACTATCATTTAGGTTGCTTTCAGCAATAGCCTCCATATTCTGCTCACTTGATGATGGTACAGGAGCTGGAATAAAAAACTTTGCATTGGCAGGAAGAGCAGGTTTCACAGATTGAACGGAAGGGGACTGAAACAAGTTTGCAGAGCTTCCACCATTTTGGTTGAAAGTGTCAACATATCTAATAATCCATAAACAATTTCATCAGTATTTTTTGCCTTTCAAATTCTGTGGATGATAATTGACAGACAGATAAAACATATATTTTTCACGGGAACTGAGTAGCTGCGCAGAATAGCCAGAACTCATAGGTTCTTAATTATCTATCCTTTTTTCATCTTTGGTATTTCTACATTCATTTAAGTTAGGACTCCAAACCAGGCAAACCTCTATATTATAACACTTGGGTCCTCATAAAATATTAGAGATAGGGAAAAATTACACTCACTTCCCTGAGATATGTCTAAATACCACATGGATCTCCTTTATTTTGTAAAAGACACCCACTTCTCCTTGATTACATTGAACTTCAAGAAATAGAGGCGAGTTTGTGTCATTTAGACATATCTCAAGGGAGTTGTATGTCATTTAAGGGTGGTGAAAGACACCCACTTCCCCTCAATTTCATTCACCTTCAAATTTTATAATCTAATAGAGAAGCCAACAGGAGGCCCATTCTATAATGATTCACAGATGACAATATAACTAAAACAAAAATGGCAACTGCTTGCAACTACTACTTGATTTAACAAGATATGAAAAATAAGCTATTACCTTGACCGAACACCTAAACGACTGCGAGCAGAGAATTGATTTGAGCTAGGTGGTATCGGTGGCATCCCTGGACTAAGTTCAGGACTTGAAGTTCTTGTGCTCGAGAACTCATTTGGAGTCAAACCTTCTGTCTTCAATGCAGATTTTAAGTTGTACTCAGCTGAACCATTGTGGAAAGCAGCAGTTGTCGGAGGTGGTGGTGGCAGAGCAGCTTCTTCAGCTGGAACTTCCGCACCTTCCTCTACCCATCTCTTCAGCTTTTCGTCATAGTAAAACTTGTTTTTCTCTCCCAATTTAGCCTTGGGATAGAGGAGAATAGGAACCATTTGAATAGGAGAAGTCAGAAATCAGAAGTACATTTGAGAAGAAAAAGAAAATAGAACAGAATAAATGTATGGAACAACTAATGATACCTGTTTTCCAGATCTCAAGACTAGCCCCACTGTTTTTTGCAGAAGTTGTGACCCAAAACCAAATCGAGAAAAGCGTGATGCACCCCCTGATACCTGGACTTTTCCTTGTGCATCAGGCGATGGTGATTCCTAAGATATAAACCAGAATTTTTTTTCAAGTTTATAAATATAATATGCTAGTCAATCAAAACACAGGAAGGTGAAAATCTTTACAGTAGTCACACACCTGTCTTGGGCTTCTACCAATATCTGGCTCTGAAACACTTCTATTAGGCTTTGCTGCCATTCTATTATTGTCAGCTGTCCACTCACTTATGGGTTCCAGTGAAGCAGATGGAACTAAAGATGACATGGCCATCGTTGACTGGCTAGTGGATACTCTTGGTGCCATATGCTGGTAATGTTGTTCACTTCCATGAACAATTCCTTGTGATGATGTGGGAGCAGGTGGTGGTAAACCACCAACAACTCGATGTGCAGTGCTATCAAAAAAGTTGAGCAATTTACCAACTAATTTTGCAGGAGCTAAATTTGCAGCATATCCACCCTGAACAAAATATACAAGAGGGTAAGTAACAAATTATCAAAATGATTAAGAATTAATGAAGGGCAGGGAAGTACCTGTTGGTGGGTCCTAATTCTCTCCTCGAGAGCTAATGCCAGCTGTTTCCACGTTTCTACTTCCGGAGCACGGCCAGTTTTCAAGGATTTCAGTACTGCTTGGCAGTACCTGAGATAAAAAACAACAATGAGATAGATCATGTAGAGAATAATATCGCAGATAATAGTCTGTGCACTTACTTCAATGAGTCCGAAACCTTTCCCACTTCAGCTAGCATATGTGCATATATAAGCTTATATGGTTGAAATGAATGCAAAACAAACTGAGAGTTTCCAAGCAGCTTTGAATATTCATATAACTCTGTCCTCTGTCCAAGCACCCATCAGATAAGTTTGAGTTATTTCGGAGACACATACAAAAGAAAATATCAAACCATACTAAGCATGTTCTTTTAGAAAGCAATAGTTGCTGAGGTGGCTTAATATACCATACAGATAGGTCATTTATGAAGCTTACAAATCACTAGGTTGATTTAAAAAAGATTATTCATTTGAAGATAAAACCAGTACTGGAGATAATTAAGAAAGAAATTGTGATTTCTTAACCATGTAGACCATCTAACAAGTAACAACCACCAAAGCTTTTTCTAGTACATGAATCAAATGAAGCGTGCATGCCTCTAACGCCCTGTCATAAATCATATATAAAGATAGACCATTGAACTCTAAAATATCGCTCAACGGACTGACTGATAGATTTTTTTTTGGGTGCATGTATGCCTCTCTCCCATCATGCCTAAACCACCTAAGTAGGGATTTCACATATATTTTACGTCAAGAGCTATATCCTTACATTTTCTATAATGACATCATTCTTAATTCTATCTTCTCTTGTGTAACCACGCATCCACGGTAGCAGTCTCATCTTGGCAACACCGATCTTATTTTCTTTTAGTCTTTTACTTGATCACCATTCCATGTAATACAACAATGCAGGTCTAATAGCTGCAGTAGAATTTTCCTTTAAGTTTTAGTGATACTTTATTATCACAAATTACACTGAAAAGTACCTTCATTTCATCCAACCTAATTGAATCCCATAATTGACACCTCCTAGTCCTTTTGAAGGATGGACCCAAGATCTTTAGAACCTTAGATTTGTGGTATGGTATCTTCTACCATTTTTGTCTCTTAAGCTAATATTTTATGTTTCTTACTAAACTTGCATTCAATATACTATATTTTATTGCTACAGGCGGAACCAGCATGTTACTCGATTATAAACTTTCCAATGGCTTCTTCTCTCTATTATCCAACTAAAACCGTATCATCTGCATACACAAAATGTGCTGCAACGTTTTTTCTTGAACATGATCAGTAAGCGCATCTAAAACCAAACTAGAAAAAATATAGGCACAAAGATGACCCTTTAGCTATAGGGAAGTCTGTATTTCCACCTTGTGTTCATAAGATTAGTAGTGAGTAGTGACCATTCATACAAATTTTAAATTACTCAAATATCCTTTTTTCTTCTAAATCCTTCCACGACACCTCCCCTATCACTTGTCTGTCTCTTCACAATTAATCAACAAGAAAACTGTGGCCAGGCCTTTTTTTTATTCCCCCGATACTCCTGATACTATGCATCAATCTTCATAAAAATATGTAGCTTTCATGGTCGATTTTGCCGACATAAAAATTAAATTGATTATGGGTAATGCAGCTCTGACTATATCTCCACTCAATTACCCCCTCCAAAAGCTTCAAGATAAGATACGAGTTTGGTCCCCATGTAGTCTGTAATTTTGTATGTCATCTTTGCTCTTGAAGATAAATATTATCATATTATGCCTCCATTCATTCAATATGCTCTTGGAGTTCATAATCTCATCAATCAACTTGTGAATCAACTTATGCATTTCACTCTCAGCCTTGTTCTGACCTCAATAAGTATATTACTTTGTGCTGCTGCTTTATCATCTATCATCAACTTCAGTGCTTTTACACCTCTGATTCTTTAGTTGTAGTAGTTTTGAACTTTGACTCTCTTATCTAGTATTAAGGCTATCTAAATTCAATGCTTCCTGAGCATGTATATATACTAATATGAAACAACAAACACCCTTGGTTGAACCTTGCAAAATCCCTAAACCTCAAGTGATTGACAACCAGAAAAACTTTTCCTGACAAAGCAAGAGAGTAGGGGCAGAAAAACACTTGATACTTTCCAGGAAAAGGACTTAAAACACGTGCATGCAACAAAACGGACAAATATTGTGGTCGAAGTAACTTAAGAACTAAGGAGATTCCAAATTACCTGAATAGCTTCTGGACTAGCATAAGTTCGAGGACATGTCCAGTGATCTGCTCCTATTAGGCAAAGTCTTGCCGCGTCCGAGTATGATGAGAAGTTTACTTCAGCGATTAAATAGCAAATGTGTGCAGCAGTAATCTAAAATATGACTCCCAAATCAGAAGCAGAATGGAAAGGTACAGAATCATAACAGAAAAAATGAAAGAACGAGAATTATACCTCTCTTTTTTCCTTCCACAAGCAATCACCAAGGTGCATCATTACAAGTTCATCACCTTTGGTTCTGTTTGCAGTTATTACAGCCAAATTCTCCTCCCAGTCTTCAAGCATATCATTAGATCCAGCCTGAAATTGCAAGCAACGACTTAAGTTTTAGCTTCCAAGTCAAACAAAAGCACTACCCTTTGCAACTATTGAACAAATGTACGTAGTAGAAAAACTAGATTGTATGGCTTCTTCCGTTATCCTATTGGGATTACCTGTTCATATTGCTGAGGCATACCAAAAGCACCAGGATGCCCACTAATTGAGGTTTCTTCAGTAGGGAATACATCATTTGGTCGCCCAGCAATTAAAAGGCATAATGTGCGTAGAGGTGACCCAGCAACCAACTGACGAAGTGCCATTTGCCTTACTGTATCAACATAGAACTGCATCGCAAATATGGACCAAATTTATTTCTCTAACAAAGGAGGTACGAGAAAAATATTGTAAGACCCAAAAGGGACCGTCTAGATCAGATATGAGCATCAGCAGTATTAAACATTCTGAAATTTTGGCATCTGACCTGCTCACCAAGTTGTGAAGCAAGAACGAGTGCAGGTCCCCACAATTGCCCTTCTTGTGCACGCTGTAAAGCCTCCATCTTTTTGCCAGAGACAAGAAGATTTTGCACTTCAGAAGCAATTGCCTAGATCAAATCAAAATCAGTTAAAGATACAAAACAATGTGAAAGGGGGATCATGACAGGAGTAAATTAATACACACCTTCATTTGTTCTTCAGAAGGAAAATTTTGCAGGCAATGACTTGGCATCCCATACTGAGTGAACTCTGTCCCCTTAACTTTGGCAGATGCAAAAAGCTTTGCAACTGCTGACTCAGGAGCATCATTTTCCTGTTTCAAAATGAAAGCCACAAAACGTTACCAAATGTGAAAGTGATCCCATGAGTAGTATTCAGGCAATAATATGACTCAGAATTGCCGGCTACCTAAAGGTGTGATTAGTAAAGCCAGTCATGATATTTTAGCCAAACAGAAAGAATAAGACATAATCATTTGCAGAGCAAATGTAATTATAACGTCAAAAACCACTTCAAAAGGAGGTGATTAAAAGATTGAAATATTGCAATATATAGCAAACACAGGTCTCCAGGATTTGTATTTATGAAAGTTAACCTAAGATTTTACACTTCAAATTGTTCCATAGTCTTGTGAATAATACAGCTCTTAAAAGAATGTTGATCAAACTAGGAAAGTGTGGTGCAGAAAAATCAATTAAAATTAAAAAAGATATATAAAGCAAAACACAAATGAATGCCTGAAGATGTAACTTACTTTTAGTATGGTATCTGTACCAAAAGGAGAACGTAATTTTCCATAATGCTGACAAGCTATTTTAAGCAAGGAGAGGAGGAGTCTCAACCTTTCACCTTTCTTATAATCCATGTCAGGTGATTCACAGCGTGCAATCCTCTCATCTAACCATTTGTACAGCTCCTTACTTCCAACACTACCGCCAACTAATGGACCTGGGAAAGATTGCTGGCTTAGAGCACGAAAATAATCACCAGTAGCATTTCCAACAGTCAAAGAATTGTTGTTTCCCGTGACAGCTTCCATCAAGTTCAACACAGAAATAGAACCTTGTACAGAATCCTTCAGATAAAATAAATATATATCAGTTAATAATTTAAAGAATAACTTTGTGGAAAGAAGAGAAACGAGGGAAAATATTTTCAAACAGTGAAACAAAAGCAACCTCCAAGTCTTTCAGAAACCAGATCAAATTTAGATCAAAACTGAAAAGAATCAAGAATTAACCTGGCTTCCATATGATGCACTCAAAGCACTTGGATCTTTCATTATGATGAGTTTTCCACCAAATCCGAAAGTTACTAGGGCATGAGAAGGACGCCCAGCAGATGATCTTCCAGCATGAGGGGCATAAGAATATTGATGTCCACCCTGGACTGGTTGCTGAGAATAACTATGGGAGTTCTGATTTTCAGCAAAAACATTCGAGAATTGTTTTTGTTCATCAAACTTTGTGTTTGGATAATTAAACTGTTGAGCAATGTCCCCTTGAGGAACAAAAGTTTTGGGTGCAAAAGTTCCATTATCAAACTCTGTGTTTTGATGATTAAACTGTTGGGCAATGTCCCTGTGAGGGACAAAAGCTTTGGGTTCAAAAGATCCATTATTGTATAATGCAACCGATCCAAAGGAACTAGAAGTATTTACTTGCTGGTTACCATAAGAATGGTTAACTTGCTGGTTACCACCAGAAGCTGTATTATTCCCTATTTTAGTGGAAGCCTCAGTCGTATACATATCAAAACCCTGTTGTTGGTTAACACCATGTGAACCACTCCAGCTACCATTTACCGCCGGACTACCAACACCCTGTGATCTGCCATAATTACCAGCTTGGTTAACACCATGTGAACCACTCCAACTACCATTTACCGCCTGACTACCAACACCATGTGATCCATCATAATTACCAGCTTGATTAACACCATGTGAACCACTCCAGCTACCATTCACCGCCTGACTACCAACACCCTGTGATACATTATTACCAGCTTGGCTATACTCACTATACAAACTGTTATTATCATTAAAGGAGGAAGTACTGGTAGAAGTATGCCCATTTTGAAGTCCATGAACAGAAGATTGAACGGGTGAATTGTAAGTTGCTAATGAGCGCCATTCTTGGGCAATTGTATCATAATACCAATCAGGATACTGAGGATCAAAAATCATATGCTCCGGGTACCCGTTATTTCCTTGTGAAGCCTGATTCCAGCTAGATACACTTTCAGTTGTGCCTGTTTCTGCCAAAGTTCCAGCAACAGACTGGGCAGTTTGTTGCAAATAAGAGATCTCTGTTTTTCCATCAGAAGCAGCAGCCCAATCCACCGCTGTATTGGCTTCAAAAGTTTGCTGACTAGTAGCTGTTGCATTGTAGTCTTCTATCTGATACCATTGCCCAGTGATATGGTCATACTTCCAGCCAGGATAAAGATCCTCCCAATTCTGACTACTGCTCAGATCTTGTCCATTATTATGTTGGTTTGAAGATGCATCATAAGCTCCACCACCCTCTTGATATTGCACATAATTGACTGAAGTATTTAAGCCATCACCTTGCTTGCCCGTGTGATTATCAAAAGACGTATCATAACCTTGAACTCCTTGATATTGCGAGTAATCCACCGAACTATTTAAGACAACATTATGAGCTTCGATAACAGGACTCACCTGACTATTTAAATTATCGTGTGAAATCGCCGGAAAATCACTGGATTGATCTCCTAACTCACTAAAAAAATCAGAATATGATCCAAACCCGCCACCTCCATTTGCATCATCAGCACTGAAACAATTCCAATCCTTCTCCTTAATCCCCGAACTAGCAACCTCATTGCTCTCGCCAACAGCTGCAATGTCCGTTAACCCCAAACTAGCAACCTCATTGCTCTCGCCAACAGGTGCAACGGCAGTGAACTCCGATCCAATCCCAATCTCTTCCTTGCCGAGCTCCGTCTTACTATCACACTCAACTGAACTAGAACCCATGAACAAATTCCCTTCCTTATCATCATCACCTCCACCAACAAAACCCACATCAGATTTCACAACACCCAATTCCTCTTTGACTTCAACCCCACTTTCCCCAACAACCGAATTCTCAAATGCACCGGCATCAACATCACTTATACTCAGATTCGCAAATGCATTAGCATCATCAGAATCATTCCCTTCATCATTACCAGACTTAATAACAACAGGCTTAACAGGCCCCACATCATCATCATCCTCAACAAGCTTATCGAAAAAATCCTCATCCGTCTGATCCTCCATATGAAATGGAGGATTCGATGCCATCACCTAAAACCCTAAACCTAACACTTCCACTTGAATCTCACAAAATTCTTCAAAAATTTCACACTCTGATTCCGATAATCTGAAATTATCGAAAAATCTCGATGTTATAGCTAAACCTCGAGATCGTAATTGAAAAATCTGAAATTATCGAAAAATCTCGATGTTGAAGATAAACCCTAAGTAGAAGGAGCAATAACTGAATCAGAAAACGAGATCTGAGAATTGTTAAATTCAATTGACGGGATCGGAATATATAGAGAATTTAGAATTGAAGGAAAAATTACCAGGAAATTGAGATAATGGTTAGGGTTTGTTGAATTGAAGGAAGAAAGGGGTTAGAGAGATCGATGTTGAGAATTTTGCAGGAAACTGTAAAGAGAATATTTGGAGAGAGTGGAAAGAGGAAAATTGTTTGCACCACAACTCATCAAGAACAAAATAATGGAAATACAACTAAATTTTTTTATTAAAAAACATAAAACAAAAAACACAAAACAAAATAAACAATTTTATATATTTTTGTTACTTTCCTTCTCTTTTTTTTCTTTTGATGGCCGAGGTTTGAATTTTGAACCTCAGATTTTGTATATATCATGTGAACTTTGTTATTTTTTAAGTTCACAAGAACTTTGTTATTTTCCTTCAATTCGTAACAAACGTGTTTAACTTTTTTCAAAAAATCAAATATGTTTATCTTTTTCAATAACAACAATAGTATAAAAAAAAACTTTGTTCAAAAAACAAATTATGTTATTGAAAAAATCATATTTAATTTTTAACGATAAATTATAGATATAAATATTTGTTATTTTTAAATTGTAACAAACCATATTTATCTTTAACAATAATATAATAAAGATAATATAAATTGATAATAGTATAAAACTTTTTACACATATCAAAATTAAACTTTTTCTATTTTGCTTAATTAATAAGGAAATAAACAAACAAATGGAGTAAATTTTTTGGTGATTTGCAAGGTGGTCAAAGTTGTGGACCATCGTTGAAAAAAAGTAGATTGAGACAAAAACTTTTAGTAAAAGGAACATGAATTATGCAGAATGCATTGCTACTTCCATCCACATATGGGGCATTCTGTCTCTTGTTTAGGGTATTGACGGGTAGTATAAAGAGCCCTCCTCCTATGTTATCCAAAAAGTGACTTTGAGTAAGACAAGTATGTGCATTTTAGCAAACAGATCTCTTTTGTGTTTGGTAGTGATAATGGAGATTAGATATACCTATAATAGTGTTTGCAGCAAAAATTAAGTAAATTTAAGTTCTTTTTAAACCAAGGTAAAGGTCACTCGAGGTAGTCTAAAAAACTCAATTACATGTTAGCAAAGTTTAAGGGACATCCCTCAAAAAAAAAATTAAAAGACATAATTTATTCAAAGAAACCTTAAACTTATTTTAATATAATTTTTTCAACTTTACTGGCTTAGGTTGATTTTCAATATTTCAGCCTTGAATATATTATGCAATATACCTACCAACTGATCTAAGTTCACAAAGACAATATCTCCATTTAAAATGTATTATATATAATTATCTAAAAAAAAATTATGGGTTAGGACCGCTAGTTCTATACTTTTGAGATTGGATGTTTAAATGAATTTTTTTTTGAAAATTACTCTAGGTTTCATTTCTTCTCTCGGTCGATCTAAAATAAATAAAAATGTCTCTAACAGCAGTTTATTATTGCTCACTCCCGAACAACAATCAATTGTCGTTCTCTCTTATCAAACGACACCCAAATGTCGTTGTAATTTTTTATTATTTGTCAACGACACTTAAGTGTCATTCATCCTTCCTCTAGATATTATGTTGCTTATTTAGGTTCCTACATACATGTAGATATTGATAGATGGGACATGGATTCCATATGTTGCGTGGCTTTGATGGTATATTTGAAGAGAAAAGTTATGGTAGAACTTATGAGATTATAATAATTGAGTTGTGGAGGCCGGGTATCTATATGATTATAACTAAAAACGATTTGATTTTGATTTAATTAATATAACGAGAGATTGAGAGGGAAAAGTTATTGTAGAACTTGTAGGGTGTCAATATAGTATGGATGATATGCCTTCTCCGGCACCTCTAGTTTTTTTTTTGTTTAAAAAAAATGACACATTTGTAAAATCCGATCGTAATTAATGCA
>Ga0315913_1000650_pt1 | contig 32823 bp, 33 predicted proteins | sample MpolsnodulesMG_FD_207736 | JGI IMG/M metagenome (GOLD analysis project Ga0315913, IMG submission 207736) | Medicago polymorpha root nodule microbial communities from Los Angeles, California, United States - small nodules | ecosystem: Host-associated > Plants > Roots > Nodule | place: USA...
CCATTTTGCATTATGATTGAAATTCTTGTGATTTGGACGGTGTTAAATTTTCCTTGATCCCGTCGAGTAATTATTGTGCGGTGTTGTCAATTAATGCGCGAATCTGATGAATTGATTTGTTCTTGTATATTTAACAATATCTCTTTGAATTTTTTTGTTTTAACTAATTTGAGCTTGTTGGTCATTCCAATGTGTGTCTTCTGAAGCCTATTTTTTTTTATTTATCTATAGCAAGCAAAGGTGATATCTGACTCTACTGATTTTGAAGTTGGAACTTACTGTGGGAGTTCCAAGGGCACAAAATCTCATCAACACTGGGAGGAGGAGATTGAACAGAATGAGGTGACATTGGTAGTTAAATCATGTTGATTGTATTATTTTTCTATGTGTTGCTGTTATAACAACTTGAAGTAAAATCTGTTGAATGAAAGTTGGTGGAAAACTATTTAATTCCATCCAGGCAATCAAATCAATATATCGGGATCTATATATCTGTTGAGTTAAATTTTCATCCAACGGTGTTTGCTAATTCTAAATTTGAACCGTGTTCTTGTTTTTTCCCCTCTCAGGTTCTTGTCATGACCCCACAAATATTACTTCACAACTTATCTCATTGTTTCATCAAGATGGAGATGATTGCACTTTTGATTTTCGATGAATGCCATCATGCTCAAGTCAAAAGCAGTCATCCTTATGCAGAAATCATGAAAGTATGTTTCGCTTTTGTCAAATACATTCATAATGAGAACGTTACACATTTTTATGAATAAAAAACCTTTCCATTTCCAGTTTCTTTTTAATTTCACGATCACAATGTTTTGATTTTGCAATTTTTTAGGTCTTCTACAAAAATAATTCCACAAAGGTTCCCCGTATATTTGGCATGACTGCTTCCCCTGTTGTAGGAAAAGGTAAAGTAATAATGTTTATCTTCAAAAACTTGCTACGACTTTTTCCTGACTTAATTATTTTTGATATTCTTGATGTTTTAGGATTTTGGTAGGGAAGGAGGGAAAAGTTCAGAGACTCTGAATATAGTGTGTTATGATGTGATTTGTTACCAAAGACAAAGCATTAACCCTATTTCATTAAAGAAAAAGATCAATTCTCTAAGATAGCATTATAGCATTGCGGAAAAATCGCGAAAGTCACAACAGTTGAAATAAATTAGTTATGATAAATGCTAGGGTCACACCCTCTGACACACTCGTTTAATACACTCCAATACTAATTAGCCTACTTTTTTCACTCCTTTACCCGATGACCTCTTACACAGTTTGAGAGACATTTATTTTTAGTATAGAAAAACAACAATTTTTTTCCAGAATTCAAATGCAACATTGTCACAATCTGTTAGCTGCCATCGATCTGTCAAAGGTGGCCTTTTCTGTGTCTATAGTCTTCGTTGTTTGGCTATAGATGGTGAAGTTGCAATTGACAATTTGGAAGCTGAAGAGACGCCTGGGTAGAGGTTGAGAACAGTAGTTGAAAAGTTAAAATTGAAATAATAATAAAAAATAAAATCAATGGTTTGGCAATGAAATCGGTAGCAAGTCAAGAATAAAAATTGTGAATGATGTGGAAAAACAAAAAGGAAGAAAAAGGAGACTATTGTTATCTAAGTATGAGACTCACCCGAGACTCGTGAGTCGTTAGAGGTAGACATGGATGGATGCAGAGCACAATCCTCTTATCTACGAAAGAGTATGATTATACGTGAATGGAGTGTGACTCTTCAGATTGACTTTTAAATTTTATGGCTAAAAAAAAAGAAAGAAAACTCCAAAAATTACTTGTTTTCTGTTGTGCCCGTAGCATCCACTATAACCACAAATGCTATAGTGGCCTCTGTATCCCTTATAGAGGAGCTTGCTTAATACTTAATAGGTATATGAAGTTCATTCTTTTCCCCCTATCTCTGAAATTCAACAGTACGAATGTTTTGTCATTCTTATATCTGACCAGTTCTTCGAGGGTGTTACCATAAACATAGTTTGCTACATTGTTGATAGTGTATTCTTTATTTTGATGCTTATTGTTTTATGTGTACTCTTGGAGATAAAGTGCCTTTGCTGAATGCTAGAAGTGCTGAAGTTTACTATAAATAAGTGAATTCCTTGTCCAGTTTCTGAACTTTAACATGTTTTCATTTTCAGGTGCTTCTACTGAAGCAAATCTACCAAAAAGCATTAATAGTCTTGAACAAATGCTTGATGCTAAGGTAAGGTTTGCATAGCATTATATGCCAAAGAGGAGTGCCAGCAATCCACTCTCTTACACACATTTCCCAACACTCTCTCTTATATTGGTCTAAATTCATACGGGTTCCACCGAATCATGTGGGTCCCAAATAAATTTTAACTAATAATTGAAAAGCGTGTGTTGCTAGCAATATTCATATGTCAAATAGCTTAACTTCGAGAGCATCATTCGTAGATTGTCCTATAAATCTGGTGTCAAACTTTTGCCTTATTGTCCTGTGTGCAAGAAAGCAAATGTTCTTTCCATTGATAACATGGGTGAAGCCGATATATTGATCAAGAGTTCTTGTGAATGATTACCTAGTCGTTCTGTTTAGATGTTGGGCTTTGTTGCTTATCTTAATTATTTGGATATTGTTTGTAGGTATACTCAGTTGACGATGAGGCATTGCAATCTTTTGTGACCAGTCCTGCAGTTCGTATATACCATTATAGTTCGACTGCAAGTATGGAAACTAGCTTGTACTGTAAAATTGAGGAGATTAAATGCCAGGTACACTTTTGTTGTCTGTTATGGATTGTAAGATGATTAGGTGAACAAGGTTTACCTGATGACTGCTTTATTTCATGTTAGCAGTGCATAGAAACCCTTGGTAGGAGTATAGAAGATCACCAGAAGCGGATGAGCACAAAGAAACTTCTCAACAGGGTGCATGAGAATGTGGTCTTTTGTCTTAGAAGTCTTGGCATTTGGGGAGCATTGCAGGTAAAACTCATGGATTTGATTACAAGGCATATATGTGCTATTGAAAAAAAGATTATTATTATCATTCATGGTGTCTATTGGTGTCTGCAAGTACACTTTTTATTGTACTAGTATTATACAGAGTGCACTGTTTTTTGTTACTGGGCACGGCTTGTTTAAATTGCCTCTTGAAAGCAGAAACCTACCTTAGATGCTGTTTCGTCTTCTCTTCTTCACTAGTTGTTTTGGGGCTCTTGTTTTGTTCGTGGCGTGCCTTCTACATTCGTTGTTTAGGTTGTAATAGTTAATGCCATTTTTATTCTTCTCATATCTAAGAGAATATGCTTTCCATAGCTTTAATCTATTTCTGATTTATTGTTGGGGGCGAGTATGGAAATTTAGGGAGCAATGAGGAATAATATCTATAATTATACTTACAACTACGTAATTTTTCTTATTCAAAACCATAAAAATGCAAAGGTGACAAGATATTGAAAACATTTATTGCTTAAATATTGACTATGCATTATGTAATTATTATACTATTATATCTTACTGTATATGTTATCTAATTTAATGGTACTTATGGTGAGTTTTTAGATTAAGTTTGATTTCCTACATAATATTTTAGCTTGTCAGTTGTTTATCTCTATTTGTTTTAATTCAGAACTTGCTGTTTTAATTTTGTTCTTTTTCCTTCTTTAATTTTCATGTTCACCTTCCAAGGCTACCCGTATTCTTTTGAGCGGTGATCATTCTGAGAGGCATGCATTAGTTGAGGCAGAAGGAATTTCAAGTGACGAGTCTGCATGTGATAAATATCTTGCAAAGGCTGCTGACCTATTTGCTTCCAAATCCATGACAGGTATTATAATATTGCTTGGTGGTCTTTTAATTGTGTCATTACTGTTGCAGAATTTCCGAGTTGTTGCTTTTGATAATTTTTTCTATATCCATGGACTGTTAATTGTGATTCCATTTAGAGTCATGTTACATAAGGGTAGTTATGTCATTTACTATATATACATTTTACTAAATATATACATACTAGTATACATATAAAAAAAATATTAACATTAATATCTCATTTTCTTATATAAGGGTAGTTATGTCATTTTCTAAATATACATCTTTCTTTCCTCTCACAATTTACTCACTTTCACTCCTACCAAACAACCAAAAAATTATCTCACTTTCTACTCACTTTCATTCCTTCAACATTCTTTCCTCTTACTTTCTTTCTTTCTACCTTCTTTTCTCGGACTCCACTTGTGTACCATTGAGGAGGGAATGCTACATGACATTGGTCAATCCAGCTGTGACACATAAGCCAATTCGACTACTCTCTCTCTTTCACATATTTTTATGTTTAAAAAAATTGGCCAATGTCACACAAGTATGTGACACATATTGCCACGTGTCACACTTCAATTGGCCAATGTCACGTGACATTATGTCACACAAGTGAAATCCTCTTTTCTCATCCAAACAAAGCATACAAGTACAATTCATTGCTGCACATCATCACTTTCACATTAGGGTTTCGAACAAACTACAACCCTTTCACTTTTCGCGGCTATTTCCTCCCACCGTCAAATATCAACCCAAATCGAACCAATGCTGCTTCGTTGCGGTCTGATTTTATTCGTTGGTGATGATTTCAATTTCATGTTAACTACAATGGCCTTTGTTTGGTCGTTCGTCAGTGACACTTTTATTTCAACATCGAGTGTGATTTCCTTGATTAATAAAGGTCAGTTCTGAATTTATTTTTTTATTTCGATTTTGTGCTAAGTTAAGTAGATGAATCAATTAAAGAGATTTCACATAAGGAGGTTGCGGCGGTTTAGTGGTTTTCGCTGTGATATGGCGGCAGAGACGTTTCTTGAGCTAGGATGGGAACTGGGATGCTTTATTTCATTGATGCATTGTTTGTTAGATCAGAGTTCTTTTAGGATGTATATATTATACTTAGATGTTTTTTGTTTTATTTTTCGATTCTGTAGGTGACAGCGTATCTGATCCATCTTCTTTGGAAATATTAAAAGAGCCCTTTCTCTCTGCAAAGCTACTACGCCTCATTGGGATACTGACCAGTTTCAGGTTGGTTTCTTTAACAATTTTTTTCAGACATGTTTTTATATAGCATATGTCTAATGTATATAACCAAATTTGACTAACTATGGCTTGATTATGAAATCGATTTATACATTCTGATCAAATGTTCCAATTTCAGGTTGCAGCAGAACATGAAGTGTATAGTTTTTGTCAACAGAATTGTGACTGCAAGATCTCTGTCTTACATACTACAGAAGCTCGAGCTTCTAAGGCAATGGAAGAGCGGTTTTCTTGTAGGAGTCCATTCTGGAGCAAAGATTATGTCACGGAAGACCATGAGTGCAATTGTTGAGAAGTTTCGCTCTGGAGAGGTAGTAATTATTTTTGTATTTCACTCGTTAACTTTGAAATATATTATTGTGAGAATTGAATAGTTTGTAAGATTTTGTATGCTAATTTTTTATTCAGTTTGATGAGTAAAGAGTTAAGCCATACTACTGCACATGTATGCTTATTTATAATGACTAATAATAGGGGTGTAGTTCTTGTCCCCACATTAGTTTCTTGGTCTTGAAATGGTCACTCTATAGCTCATGGCTATCATTTTTTGTGGTTCACTTTAGAAGGCAAACACAGTTAAGGGTGTGCTGTAATTGTGTCACTGTCTCAGCACAAGTTCATATTCACCATAGTATTAATTACAGCCATTAATATATAAGTATCTTCAAAAGTTTTTTCTTTATAGGGCACCTATAAACTACATATATGCATTCGTTATCAATATAAAATAATCGAATAACATTGATTGCGGGAATGGAAGGAAATCAAGAATTTACAACAAAAGATTATCTTCTGGCCAGCAATGTTGTTAAGGTCAAGAGCCCATCTAGGATCGGGAGGGGGTTTGCAAGATTGTAAAACATAGGCTTCTAGCAAGGAGTGCAATAGCTTCCAACCAACCACAACAGAGAAAGTCAAGCGTGATGGGAAAGGATGTAGGTGACTTGATGCAAACAGAGGGTCGATAGATAGGGTGAAAGATGCGAAGAGATGAGCAGAGAGGGTTGAGAGAGAAGGGTGTCTGTTTTGGGGAAGGCAAAATGGCATTTTATGGCACATAAAGGGTTAAAAGTATGGGTTTAAGGAAATAAATATATCTAGTCTGCGTCCTCATGCTTTTTAACATTTTCTTTCACTTCATTTCCGTTTTTAGAACCTTCAAACACTATTGGAGATAATATAAATTGTCTTTTACTTCTCTGCATGTATTCCAAGCATAGTTGGTGTTAGGAAATGAAACTTAAATACATATAAAAATAATTTTGTTACTGGCTTATTTATGTAATATATATCCTAGCTTGTCAAAAAGTTGAGTGGTGGTAACATGTTTATTTGGATTACAATGTTCACAGCTGAATTTACTGGTTGCCACCAGTGTGGGGGAAGAAGGACTTGATATTCAGACATGTTGCCTTGTCATACGGTTCGATCTTCCAGAAACTGTTGCCAGTTTTATACAGTCAAGAGGCCGTGCACGCATGCCTCGTTCAGAATATGCATTTTTGGTTGACAGGTATCTTTACAATTTAGAGATATTAAAAGGAATCTATGCAAATCCGTCCTTCTGGTTATTTATGGAATCTTATTTTTGCAGTGGAAATGAGAAGGAATTAGCCATTATTGATGGTTTTGAGAAAGATGAGTTCCGAATGAATACAGAAATTACTGACAGAACATCCAGTGAGACATACGACATCCCTGTAGAAAAAACATTCAGAGTTGATTCATCCGGTGCCTCAGTCAGTTCGGCATATAGTATCTCATTGCTCCACCAGTATTGTTCAAAGCTTCCACATGATGAGTATGGGCTTATTTAAGTTTTGACCTTTGTTTGACCCAAAATATATATTCCACTAAGGAGTTTCAGGGAAATGAAGTACAAATTTTATGTGTCTTAAAATGTTGCTAATCTATCTTTTCAGGTTTTTTGATCCCCGGCCAAATTTCTTTTACTTTGATGATTTAGGAGGGACTGTCTGCCAAATAACTTTGCCTTCCAATGCTCCTATACACCAAATTGTTGGTACGCCACAATTGTCTATGGAAGCTGCGAAAAGAGATGCTTGCCTGAAAGTAATTGAAGAACTGCATAAATTAGGTGCTTTGAATGATTGTCTTTTGCCAAGGCAAAATGATGCAGAGCCAGAAAAGGTTTTGGATTCTTCTGATTCACATGAGTATGCAGGTAAAACTTCAGCTGCACTTTGATTAGTCATTGCTTTCATTATCTTTCACTAGGCTGTCAGAAATGTACTGTATACATTATATTTTGAAATTAAGCGTTGAGCATGATAACTTGTCTATGAGTGTAAGGAGAGTGACTAATCCTCGATGCTGATCAGTGATCATGTTTAGACTTTTTAAACTGTGTCGCCCTTTTCTCTGGATAGTTTAATGTTGATTCATTGTTGGTGTGAAAACTTGCACCATAATCCATTCATGTGTTGCCAGATCACTGAAAGATTTTTTTCTCTTAGGCAGTTATTATCATAGTCAAAGGTTTAGATGATGTGGTAACACATGATAAGATACGGTAAAAGCTTACACAAGCAGTGGATTAAAACTAAACTCTTCTATGTATCTTTGCATGCTTCTAAGCTTGTTGAGGAATTTTTTTTATCCGTTTTCAGTTGTAGTACTATTACTATGTTGATTACTATTAACTTATGGCTCTAGGGATGTAACAATTTGGCTATGTGAGTGCTATATTAATTTTCATTTATCTGCAGATGACATTTCAAGAGGAGAATTATATGAGATGCGAGTTCCTTCTGTCTTTGGACAGTCATGGAAACATGAGGAGAAAACTGTCCGTCTCAACTCTTACTACATTAAATTTTCCCCCACTCCAGAGGATAGGGTCTATAAAAATTTCGGTTTATTCATCATGACTCGTCTTCCAATGGAGGCAGAGGAACTGAAACTTGATCTTCATCTTGCTCACGGTAGATCCGTGATGACAAAATTTATTCCATTTGGAGTTGTAGAATTCAACAAAGATGAGGTGAGTAACTCTTTCAACAAAAAATTGAAAAGAAAAAGAAAATTTGAAGTTAACAATTGGGCTTTTCCATCTTGCAGATTAAGATGGCGGAGAATTTTCAAGAAATGTTCCTCAAAATTATTCTCGATAGATTAGAATTTGTTTCCAAGTTTGTAGAATTGGGTGCTAAATCTCACACAAGCACATCGACCTTCTACCTTTTGCTTCCAGTCATATTGAAAGAATATGATGATGTGATGAAAGTAGACTGGAAGACAGTGAAGAGATGCCTTAGTTCACCAATTTTCAGGCATCCAGAAGTTACTTCAGATAAAATCGTTACCTCTATGGATAATCATCTGCTACTTGCCAATGGTTACAGAAGTATTACAGATGTTGAGAATAGTTTAGTGTATGTTCCACATACCAAGTTATTTTTTTTTGTCACAAATGTTATCTATGAAAAGAATGGATTCAGTCTTCATAAAAATTCAGAAACTTCAAGCTTCGTGGACCACTTAAATGAAAAGTAGGTATCTGTATATTAATTATTATTATTGCTGATACATTGTTATTTCACTTTTGGTTTTCCATCTCCATATTTTTTTTATTAATGAAAACGTTTAGATTTATGAGAGATATTTAAAACTTCCTGATTAACTGATAGAATCGGACATCAGAGGTTTTGTATATGTAATTTGGAATATCATTTATTTGTACTGATATTTGACGAAACAAACCTTGCATGCTTGGATGTCAGGTTTTCCATTGATCTCAAACGCCCTGAACAACCACTTCTGCATGCAAAACAACTCTTCAATTTGCACAACCTACTACACGATCGAAAGAATGTGGATGATGCTGGTACTGTGTTGAATAACCTATTTTTTGTGTGTTCAATTTTGTTTGTCTTGGTAATTAAATTTTTTGACATGATTTTTTACAAGCCAGCAGAGTGTCTTTGCTTTGTCATTTTTTCCACATTTCAGGTCCAGTAGTTTGTAACATTTGTGGCAGGGATTGTCGATTAGTAGCGCAGTAGGTGCAGCACATTTATGGGTTTTTGGTAGGGATAGGTCAAAACCTATCTGATGCCATTGGCAACTTAAGAAATTGAACAACAATAGGGATAGCCTTGGGTGTAGGAAACGGTTCACACACAATCAGCCCCCACACTCAAAATTGGTGTTAATATTAATCCCAAATTAGATTGCTTCTAACACATATACATTATATGCTACCATAAATATCAATGATAATCTACCGATGAATGTGTATTTCTCTATGTTTTTGCATTGACAGACATCTGGATTTTGGATTTATCTTGTATTTTGATAATTCTTCCGATTCTTCTCTAAATGATTGTAGATTTTAATTTTTCAGTCACAGAACCACGTGAGCTGGAGGAACACTTTGTTTATTTTCCTCCTGAGCTATGCGAACTGAAAATAGCAGGCTTTTCAAAGGATATTGGCAGTTCCATATCTTTGCTACCTTCAATTATGCATCGTCTTGGAAACTTGCTGGTTGCCATTGAACTGAGGAACCATCTATCTTCCTCCTTCCCAGAGGCAGCTGAAATTAGTGCCCATAGGGTAAGGCCTTAGTAAATGCATGTGTTATTCCTTTTCAACAAACTGTTGCAGTGCTTATGTTGTACACGTTATTGTTGTAGTTTAGAGCTACTAACAATTATGAATAACACTACCAGGTTCTAGAGGCTCTCACCACCGAGCAGTGTCAGGAGCGCTTTTCCCTTGAAAGGCTCGAAGTGCTCGGTGACGCTTTCCTTAAATTTGCTGTTGCACGCCATTTTTTTCTGTTGCACGACAGCTTTCATGAAGGAGACCTTACCAGCAAGCGTTCCAATATTGTAAATAATTCCAATTTGCTCAAGTTGGCTATTAAGCGCAATTTGCAGGTAAAGTCATATTTCATGCTTTTTCATTACCTAAATAAGAAAGTATTATCATTCTTTCTATCTTGAGGTCAACTTTCAAGCTTTAAAATGCATATTTTTATTTAATGACTTCAGTTGTTTAATGTTTATATCCTTGTTCTTTCTTCCAGGTCTATATACGTGACCAGGCACTTGATCCCATCCAGTTCTATGCATTAGGCCGTCCTTGCCCAAGAGTTTGTACTGAGGAAACTGAAGACAGCATCCACTTATGTTTAGATTCTGGTGAGGAGAAAAGGAGTGCAACTCAAATCCATTGTAATAAAAATCACCATTGGTTGCATAGGAAAACAATTTCTGATGTGGTTGAAGCTCTTGTGGGAGCATTCATAGTTGACAGTGGATTTAAAGCTGCAATTGCCTTTCTTACATGGATTGGCATACAAGTAAATTTTGAAGCCTCGCAAGTTGTTAATATTTGCACTGGAAGTGTTGGCTATTTTCCTCTTTCTAGTGAAGTAGACATTCCCTCCCTTGAAGGAAAATTAGGGCATCACTTTGTTCATAAGGGTCTACTTCTTCAGGCATTTGTACATCCTTCGTATAATAAGCACGGAGGAGGCTGTTATCAGGTAATCATTTTTCTTTTGGCTCCCAATTTTTGACTTTAGATAAGATTTATTATCTCTACTTTATAGCTCTTGGTCGGAATTCTATTGGTACATTTTGATCTTCAGTTTTAAAAACCTGATAAATCTTTGCAGAGACTGGAGTTTCTTGGAGATGCTGTCTTGGATTATTTGATTACGTCATATCTATACTCTGCTTATCCCAAACTAAAGCCTGGCCAACTGACAGATCTGAGATCGTTGTCTGTCAATAATAAGGCATTTGCCTGTGTGGCAGTAGATCGCTGTTTTCATGAATTTCTTCTATGTGGTTCAAGTGCTCTGACTGGGGCAATAAAAAAGTATGCGGACTATATTACAAGACCTGTATCAGACCGTGACACAAATGGAGGGACAAATAGTCCTAAGGTAGATACTGTGACCTTTTTATAATGTTGCAGCTCCAAGATGCATTTACTGTTATTCATTTCAAATACATCTGCCTGTGAGGAGACGCTCCTTAAGTATAATGTTTGTATCCGTTTCAAAGTTTTAATGGGTTCGTATTGCTGTGTAACTTTGCATTATATATATATGGGGTTTAAATGGACATTATGGATTGTTTCAGGCCTTAGGTGATTTGGTGGAATCTTGTATTGGTGCCGTTCTTCTTGATTCAGGATTTGATTTGAACAAAGTTTGGAAGATTATGACATCATTCTTGGACCCAATCATGAAATTTTCATCAAGTTTACAGCTTAGTCCTGTTAGGGATTTGCAAGAACTTTGCCAATCTCATAATTTGGAATTGGAGCTTTTGACATCCAAACTAGCTAAAACTTTTTCAGTTGAAGCTAAAGTGACTGGGGACGGTGTATATGAAAAAGTTTCTGTGACCAGCCATAATAAAAAAGAAGCTGCTAAAGTTGCTTCACAACGACTATTTTCAAAGTTGAAGGTAAAATAAGTATGCTTAGTTTTCTTATATTTCCATTCTCATTTTCTCAACACCAACGGTGCATTTTTCCTCAGTGCATAGTGGCACAACATCCGAGTATATTGCTGTTGATTTCTGTAGAAATAGGAATTGTTTTGGGAGGTCTGGACTGAGCAGGGAAGTTGGTTCTCTCACAGAATTGGGATTATCTTTTGCATTTTTTTTTCTTTCTATTTTTAATCTTGTAAGTAGGAGGGTTGCTCATTTATTTTTGCATTTGTTGGTTTATCTGTAACAACCTATGGTTATAGGATTTATTTCCCTCGATTCAGATTATAATTCAATATCTGTTTGGTTCCTATCGTACACACAATTCTTTTCAATTATTGGAAAGAGGAATGCAAGTATGTGTGCAGAAGGTGCAAATTAGTAAAGCGGTAGTATTGCTACACACAAAACTAATTTGATAGAAACTACGAACTAATGCGAAAATATCTTCTCCAACATTTAAGCTTATTCCTGGGTGTTGTTACTGTTTCTGCTGTTATTTCTACTATATATCAATCATTTAGAGAGATGCATTTTGACTTTTTTAGCTACAACTTCAGCAGCTATATTGCCTGTATTTTACTGTATGATTTGAGTCACCATGGGTGTGAATGCGCAGGCTCAAGGCTTGAAACTGAGGACAAAAACTTTGGAAGACGTTCTGAAATCAACATATAAGAGGGAACCAAAACTCATTGGCTTTGATGAAACTCCCATTGATGTAACATATACTACTACCATCGAACAAGTAATGATTAATGGAGACCTATGCAGCAATTCTAATCCAGAAATCTGCCCTATTCGGGATGTATCGGATGCATCCTTCTCGTGTGTTATACGTGTCGCGCAACGGCTTCAATCTTCTTCTAAGGGAAAGCTTAGTGAAACCGTTCAAAATCGTGATTGTGGCAGTGACTTAGCAAGGACAGGTAATATAAAAACTGTAGTTGTTTTGTTGTGCCAAATACCGAAGCCGGCAACCTCTGTTCCATTGATTCTAACTATTTTTTCACATTATTTGATACAAAATAACAGCAAGATCGCGATTGTATGAATTATGTGCTGCTAATTACTGGAAACCTCCTTCATTTGACTGCTGCAAGGAAGAGGGACCGGACCACCTTAAGTTGTGAGTCCCTCAATATCTTTTTTGTTTTAATTAATCTTTTTGATATAAATGTTTATCTGTACCCATTTTTTGTGAAATTCTCTGTATTAATCATTCATGCGATGCAAAAATACACAAGGGTATAAATAGCCTAGGGAATACAATCAAATTAAGGAAACTAGTCAACTCCTGTATTGACAAGAAAAGGAAAGATTAAATATGATTGTCTCCTTAACTCTTTTACTTCAACCACCATGTCAACATTGTTGTGCAACATAAAAAACTTTCAGTGTTTATCGCTTGGTATATTTTTATTTTTAACACGATATCAAGGATCCTGTGTTGACTACCTTTGCTTCATTTTAGATTCACTTGCATGGTGGCAATGGAGATAGAAGAGGCCTCAAATATGATTATCGAGTTTATTGGGGAACCTCTACCAAAGAAGAAAGATTCAGCGGATAGTGCAGCTGAGGCTGCATTTTGGTACCTGAAAGAGAAAGGTTACCTGCATAATGCTAAGGGTAACTGACAAGCTCCTAACAAGTATATATCATGTAACATAAATCCAGAGACAATTCGGCGTAGGAAAATCATTTTTTGACAAAGTGGCTGGTATAGTTTATTATAGAGAAGGCCATGAAATCTAAGTTGTTTTATATTGTTACAGATAAACCATGTTGTTGGTATAGTTTAATATAGGCCTATGTTGTTTTATTATGTTTTTGTAGTGTCTAAGTTTTTTTTTTTGAGGGAATGTAGTGTCTAAGTTGTTTATATCATTTTATCTATAGTGTACCTCAAATTATTGCAGAACATTTTATAATGTATGACATGTGAAATGTAAATATTTATTTGTTGAGCCACCATAATAGGTCGTTCATAAAATATCAACTTTTCTTTTTAATTTTAACCAAAGAACGAGCTGTTCAACAATTATCCTGCAACCAATTAAACTTGTTTAATTTAATTTCACGAACAAAAGAATATGATATTCACTAACGACGTAATAATGATAGCAACGAAATTAGGTGGCGTGATGGAAACTGCAGTGGCTTTGAACACACCCTCACATCGGCTTTTCCCCATCACGAGTTTCTTGTGCGTCAATCCGAAATATTTTAATGTGTTTCAGAGGTTTTTATGCCGTTTGGATTATATATTCTAAATAAAATAGAGTGCATGAGAAATCAATAATGCGGGAAAAGAAAGAGTTTTATTGTTATTGTTGTAGATCGTGATGGGTAAGTGAGGATGAGACTGAGCTAATGGTTGTTAAACACTGCCCATAGTGGTCTTTTTTGTGCACCACCTTATTATAGTGGCCAACACAGACGTGACCTTAGAAAACTTACCGGTAGTTTCAACGAGTAGAGAAAAATGGAGAATGGTAGATTAAAACATTTTTTTACATGTAAAGTATTTCAAGTTTACAAACGTACATTATGCACCAACCACTTGCACTAAACTTACTTTGATTTGTGAATAAAGATATTTGTATCTATATAAATGGAAAGGAAAATGAAGAGAATGAGAGTTGAAATTGTAAAATGTATTTCTCTCTAAACATAGTTTTTTTTTGTCTTAACCTATGCTTTTAAGGAGAAAAGACTTTATTCTTCAAAAAAAAAAAACAAAAAGGAGAAAAGATTTTGATAATCCGGAGTTTAGCTGATAGGTAAGTAAAAATTAGTCAAAAATTGTTTTATCTAAGATCTGAATTCGATTTTTTTTTTTCAAACAATCCTTCATAAAATTAAGGTAATATTTTGTGGATGTAAAAAGTTTATTTCCCTATTATAAAAACATATTTTTGTGGATTTAGATTAGAGAACTAATTTTGATGATTTTGATTGCTAAAACTTAGAAAAATGGTTCCAAAAATTAATTTCTTATACATCAAACTTTATTGTGGAGATTAATATTCAAAATGTATTCAATTTATTTTTTAAAAGGATCAAACTCAGTTATAACTCTACTTCCACCGTTCTCTTCTAAAAAGATAGCATAACTGTCATTAGTAGTAGTATTGTGCTTACGTTTAATCCTTTTTCAAAAACTTACGTTAATGTCAACTATGGTGATTGACGGGTATAAGATAAGAAAGTGCATTCACCAACAAAAAAAAACGTGTGAGATCATGGTGCATGTTAATGTCATTATCTATATCTTTATTTACTTTTAAATTTCTACTCTTTTTAGCTTTTTACTTATTTTTATTATATAGTTCGTTTTAAAGGGAACAAATTATTACATACACATACATAATAAATTATCAATGTTTTAAAATACATCTTTGACCTCTCAAAAAAATATCAATCAACCCTATTTTTGTCTATTCAATTTATACAAATTCATTTTCTGTGTACTTCACGCGCCACGATATCCTACGCTCCCACGCACCCGCTACACTTTTCCCGCCACAATATTCCCGCCAAAACCCTCCCTCTTATTCTTCTTCTTCCCATTTCTTCCACAGAATCACCGAAGGAAAAAAAAAAAAAACCTAAAACCCTAATCCCAAATCAGAGATCTCAAAAATGTCAGGCTGGGACGAAGGAGGCGTATACTACAGCGACCAAGCACACTCATGGGACGACGGCCGCAGCGGCGAAACCGATGCCGCCATCTCCAACCACACCATCCTCCAAAAATTCAAAGAATTCATCCGTAACTTCGAGACCGGTAACAATGTCTTCCCTTACAGGGAAAGCCTTCTCCATAATCCCAAATATCTTCTCGTTGATATGGAAGATCTTGACTCTTTTGACCCTGATCTTCCCTCTAAACTCCGATCTTCTCCCGCCGATATTCTTCCTCTGGTAATTTTTTCTATACTTCGATCTTCTCCGGTTGATAATTTTTTTTGAATTTGATTTTTGTGTTGATTTGTTTTTATTTTCTTGTTTAGTTTGAAACTGCGGCGGCGCAGGTTTTGGTGAGTTTGAAGACGAAGGTTGCTGGAGATACTGGTGATATGGAAGATGCTGCTCCTGGTGATGTTCAGATTCTTCTTACTTCTAAGGAGGATTCCGTTTCGATGAGATCACTTGGGGTGAGTTGATTTTAACTAATTTTTTGTTTATGAAGTTGTTTAGGGAGTTACGGTTCCAATTGATATATTTGATATCCGTAGCACCAACTCTTTTAATTGAATTGTGACTAGTGTCTAACACTGACACACATGATTACATTCAATTGTGTTATTTTGGCAAATTCTTACTAGTGTTAGTGTCGTGTCTTGTGTCCATGTGTGTGCTTCATAGTATTTGATAGTTTCTATAAAGCAAGTTGATTATTATTGAAACTCAAGTGCTTAGGGTTTCAATTAAGACATCTGCTAGTTTCCATGAAACAAGTTGATTATGTTGAATCTCGACTGCTTAGGAATTGAGATATTTGCTAGTTGCAACAGGACAAGTTGATTCTTATTTAATTTTGAGCATTTGGTATATTTGAGGTTACATCAACTTGATTATCTTTTTATCATTTTCGTAGGCTCAATACATTTCAAAGCTTGTTAAAATTGCTGGGATAACAATTGCTGCGTCGAGGACTAAAGCAAAAGCAACATATGTGACCTTGATATGTAAGAATTGTAAGAAGGGGAAGCAAGTTCCATGTCGGCCAGGACTTGGGGGAGCAGTTGTTCCACGTTCATGTGATCATGTTCCTCAGGTTTAGTTTGTGCTGTCTTTTGCTTATTTTGCAGTGGATACTTCACTGTTTATTTTGCGTTTTTGAGGATGTTTCTTACATGATAAAAGGGTTTTTTTTGTAGCCTGGAGAAGAACCTTGTCCAATTGATCCATGGCTTATTGTTCCCGACAAGAGCAAATATGTTGATCAACAAACCTTGAAGTTGCAAGAAAATCCAGAGGTAATATACAGTTGATATGATAAAAGGTTTAAAGACAATTTGAATGATAATCATTAATCATGACATCTTTATGTTGGCTTTTGAAGGACGTTCCAACCGGAGAGCTTCCTAGAAACTTGCTTCTATCAGTTGATCGACATCTTGTTCAAACTGTAGTGCCTGGCTCAAGATTAACAATCGTTGGAATCTATAGTATTTTTCAGGCCTCCAACTCTTCTACATCGTGAGTTAATCATCTTTTTTCAGCATCTTTAGATTTCTTCTTTGAGCAATCTACAGTTTTTTTTATGAGACCAATCTACAGTTGATGTCAATATATTCAAACTCTGTTTTACGCAGCAACAAAGGAGCAGTTGCAGTCAGGCAGCCTTATATTAGGGTTGTAGGAATAGAAGATGGAAATGAAGCCAAGTCTCGAGGTCCCACTGCGTTTACAAATGAAGAAGTTAGTGTTCACCAACTATCAATTGACTACTTCTGTGCTTTATACCTTGTTGGCTGCCTCCTTTAAGATCACGTTTTAGCTGAATGAATGTTAACAGTGTTTGTGGATCCTGTGAAACTAATTTTTTAAACCAACTTTATTAGGTTATTTGTGTCTTAAGAATTTTGTCATTTCCTTTCAATACTAGATACCGTCTATGATTTCTCAGTTCTATGAGTTGTATATGATCTTACTTCTATATTTATAAACCTAGGCTAAATTTTCATTCCTACTGTTACATATTCCTCATCTGTAGATGTTATGGTGCTAACAATGGTATCTTATACAGATTGAAGAGTTCAAAAAATTTGCAGCTGATCATGATGTATACAAAAATATATGCTCCAAGATTGCTCCGTCTATATTTGGGCATGATGATGTCAAAAAGGCTATGGCCTGTCTTTTATTTGGAGGGTCAAGAAAGGTATTCTGTTGTCTTTGAATACTCGTGTATTTTGTTGGAAATATCCAAACTTTCATACATGGCTGCTGATCATATGGTCAATTTCCTTGCAAGCAGCATTTGCCAGATGGGGTGAGATTAAGAGGTGATATCAATGTGTTACTTCTTGGGGATCCATCTACAGCAAAGTCACAGGTTATTTGTTTGCATTTTTCCTGTAGACTGGTTCTTTAGTTACTACAGCAAAGTCACAGTTTTTTTTTGTTGCATTTTTCCTTTTGAATGGTTCTTTAGTTACTGTGTGACAGTTGAGTTGAGTTATTAAGAACAAGTGCCACTTGTGGTATCCAAAAATGTAATTGTTTTTCCGTCATATATAATGTTTAGATTTTAACATGAAATGCTCTATCATTTTTTTCTTCTATTTTTACAATTTAGCTTAGCGGTTTTGAATAATTTAACCATTATTTCATTCGCATCATAGTTTGCATTTCCCTACATTACGTGACAGTTGCATTTTACAGTTTCTCAAGTTTGTTGAAAAGACTGCTCCTATTGCTGTGTATACTTCTGGAAAAGGATCATCAGCTGCTGGTCTCACAGCTTCTGTAATCCAAGATAGCAGCACTGTAAGTCCTTTACTTAATGCATTGTTTGCATTGGATACTAAATGTCTGTCATCACTACTTAATGTTGAGATATGATCATAAACTAGTCCTTTGTGTATCTTGATGGAGAATCTCTGATCGTTATTCTTTGCATTTTCAGCGCGAGTTTTATCTTGAAGGAGGAGCCATGGTCTTGGCAGATGGAGGTGTTGTCTGCATTGATGAGTTTGATAAGATGAGACCAGAAGATAGGTGTGTAAACCATTTGTTGTTACTCTTTGGTAATTTGTCATTGTTGGTTTTTGTTGAACTATTTCACTGTATCTGTTATGTAGGGTTGCCATTCATGAAGCCATGGAACAGCAAACTATATCCATAGCCAAAGCAGGAATAACAACCGTTCTTAATTCAAGGACTTCTGTTCTTGCTGCTGCCAATCCCCCTTCAGGGCGTTATGATGACCTTAAGGTCAACTGCTATATAACCCCCCTCTTTTTTTTTAATTATTTTAAAAAAAAAGCATATCATCATTATAAGAGACTAACAAGATTCATAAATGTTTCTCCAGACTGCACAGGACAATATTGATTTACAGACAACTATTCTTTCTAGGTTTGATTTAATCTTCATTGTGAAAGACATCAGAATGTACGAACAAGATAAGGTAACTTCAACTATTTTTTACTCTGTTCTCAGCTTTCAGCATGTGATACTTTTTTTTTCTTCCTTTGAATGCAGCTTGTCCTATGAGAAAATGCTGTGTCAATTTTGTTGTGTTGTGATGTTAACATTTGATAATGCACATTATCTAAAGTAACTTTTTGAAAAAATTATCTAGTTAATATTTAGCAAAATGTAGCTTGCCTCTTGATTTGTGTGTCTGGCATTAAAGAACTAGTTTTGCAGACCATGCATAAATATATTTTACATGTTCAATGGTTTTCAATAGTTTTCAAGTCGATGTTTGACGTATTTTGGTTTACAGATAATAGCTAGTCATATCATAAAGGTTCATTCATCAGCTAGTGCAACGAGGGGTGAGAACAGGACTCCCGTTTCCAAGGAAGAAAATTGGCTGAAGAGGTATGCCATATCTAAGAACTTGATCAAACTTTTCATTAATTTCATTTATTTGAGAGAATGAGCTTAGGGCTGTTATGTAAATAGGTACTTGCAATATTGTCGAACTGAATGCCACCCTCGTCTATCGGAAGCTGCAGCAACAAGGCTGCAAAATAATTACGTGAATATCAGACAGGTATTCATGAATATGCTATCAAATTAATGTAGAAATGCAATGTTAGCCTGTAGTCTCAATATGGTTATTAGTAGTTGATGATGTTGGAGACCGATCTGTTTTGCCTTTTTTGTCCATTTGATGTCATTTATAATTATATTTCTCCTAGAAAAAAGGGCCAGTTGGCTAAATATGCTACGCTCATCATGTTGGTGAGTGTTGTATAGCTATCAAGACATATGGCTGACGTAATTTTTGTGAATCAATAGGGTTGGCTCGTTAAAAAAAAATTATATTTCTCCTCTAAATGCTGATATAATAAAATGAACATGCTTCTAAAAATAGAATTCACTTTTTCTTGTGGAAAAAATGTAGGATATGAGGCGGCAGGCAAATGAAACTGGAGAAGCGGCTGCAATACCAATTACTGTAAGGCAGCTGGAAGCTATTGTAAGGTTGAGCGAGTCACTTGCAAAGATGAAACTGTAAGTATCACTGTCATTCTTTCCTGGGTACCTTTTGTCCATACCTCCTGGTGCATTTTCATAAAAATTTCAAAACACGGTACTGATATAGATTGTAGGATGTCACAAATTTGTTTGGAAAGGTGGTTAATATGTTTGTCAACAATTTGTATTAGTTTTCCAAGATTGCCCTTGTAATTATTGTCATCCTAATTTCAATGTCTTGCTTTTTGTACTCAGTCAACCAATCTTTACAAGAGAAAAGAAGTTTTTATCTTTTTCATGTGTAAGAGGATATTTTTGTAAAGAAAAATATTAATGTAATAGACAATTTAAAAAATTGACTTGTAAAAAGGGACAAACAAATCTGAAAAAATGTCTTATATTCATGGTTCAACAGACAATCTATAAAAATGTCTTTGTATATCTATATCAGTTGGTTCAATAATTCAATAGTTGTGGACATAAATAAGCCTTACAAGCTTATGTTTTTGGGTTACATAATTCTACCATTGAATGTAAAATCCTTAATATGCATTGCTTAACGAAAATCACTAAATTCTATTACATTAATCATCGTTTTGATTTTCTTTTTTGGATTGCCTTTTTCCGTTCTTTTGTTGGTCCATCATTTTTTTTTGACATAATGCACCAGATCTAATCATGCTACTGAGGACAATGTGCAAGAAGCCATAAGGCTTTTCACCGTGTCTACAATGGATGCAGCTAAGTCGGGAATAAACCAACAAATAAATCTCTCACCTGAAATGGCCCGTGATATACAGGTTTGTCGTGTGATGAGTTCATTTCTCTTCTTCCTTCCGTATAGGTTTCATATGCTGATTAGTTATTTATTTGCTCTGAGCAGCAAGCAGAAGTTCAGATAAAGAGAAGAATCGGGATTGGGAACCACATATCAGAAAGAAGACTGATTGATGATCTCGGTAGAATGGGGATGAATGAATCTATTGTAAGTACTAAGCCACTTTACCTGAGAAGAATGTCATATAGCTTACAAACCAGAATTTGATGATGCCGTTTGGTTCAAACTTTTAAAAGATACACATTATTAACGGGGTTATGTTGGGACTTTCAGAAATTAGCCGATGTTTTGCCCATCATAAGCACACAAACACCAAAAATATTTAGACTACGAAACAATAAATCACATTGTTGCAGCGACAAAGGGGATTGAATGAACCATAACACTGTTCAAAACTGTTGCAACTTAAAACCATTATGTGTTCCTTTTTTTCTTCTTCTCTTGAACTATACTCAAGCATGTTGTTAACAATCTTTTCACCAAAAGCTTACATGTATATATTTTTTATTGTTGTATTCATTCATATAAAACATTTGGCAGGTGAGAAGGGCCCTTCTAATCATGCACCAGAGAGATGAAGTAGAGTACAAGCGAGAAAGGCGTGTTGTATTTCGGAAAGCCTAACTTGTCGGTTTTCTCACCCATTAGGTATCATGTAGAAGAATGCTAAGCTTCCTTTAAGGGCATTCAATTGTGTTCTTCGAGTTATTTTAAGGTTTAGTTTTTTTTTCTTTGTAAGGTTTGATGTTAGCTTTTTGCTTCTATAATATGCAAGAACTGTGTATATCAACCATGTACTCCAAAACCATGGAAAAGAATCTAATGTCAATCTTATTGTGGGGTAAAATCTGAAGTTATATCAGCTTCAAATTTTTATTCTTTTTATAAAACAATTGTATTTTAAACTACACCAACTTTAACATTCTTATTTTTTAGGACATTGTTTTTATTCTTTTATTTTACATTCCTATTGATTTTCTGATTGTTTTTCAATAAATTTTAACATTTCTCATTAATTCTCTAAGCGAGAGTTTACAAAATTAAGTTAGTTTTAATTTAGATATGTTTCAATCAACACTCGAATATATTTCAATAAAAAAAATACTCACATACATTGATTGAATTACACAAGTTAAACATAACTCTGTTGGAAAATGCTCACAAGCTCTCCAAAATTTTGCAAATGCCCTTATACATTCATTAGAAGCTGTGTTTAGATGCTCTCGATATTCTTGGACGATAACTTCCGATGCACCACATGGTCAGTAGGAACTGCTCCAAGAACTCTACAATTTGATGGTTCTTGGATAGATTTTACGGTTCATCCTTGTTTCCTGATTAAACTTTCTACTTGTGAGGCTGGCACACGTGAAGGAGCGTCTAACCCATGAATTGACCGTTTATGAGCAGGTGGAAAAGAAGGACCAGGCTCATCTTCAGCTAATATCATTACCTAGATCCCTTTACATGCCACTTACAATCTCAGGATCAACAAGGTAGCACATCCTTAACCGGAGAGGACCATTTCATGTCACAAATGGCAAAATTGGGCTAAACAAGGATGAATACTTGGACTTGAAGTTAATCAAGACTACAACAATTGAGCAAAAGAACAATCACAAAATATGTGTTGACTTTATTGTGAAGTTGCCTAACACAAGCTACACATGGAGACTACGATCTCCAAACAATCAAACTGAGTTTTTACTTCAACTTATTTTGCCTAAGTGGAATCGACTTGTAACCTCGAGTTTTAACATTTTGATCTTTTATTTGAAGTTATGGTTAAGTTATTTAACTAACGATATTTGAAAGTCTTATATGTTATATGTCATAAAAAAAGTTGTTTCGAACACAAAACATGAACTTTTATATAATAAAAAGGGACTAAAATTGAAACCAGAAAATTTAAAGGGACCAAATATTGAATAATTTTTTAGAGAGACTAAAACTAAAAGTCAATATATTTAAAGAGATTAAAAACATATTTTAACCCTAAAAAAATTCGCTTTTTCTTTAAACAAAATATTTTCACAAAGCAAACGAGACTTGAATTTGTTACAATCTCCATCCCACAAAAATTGTTCTATTTGACCATTTAACATATATTAAAACAAACAAAAATGATGATTTTACTTAATTCAATCGAATTTACGAGTTGAGTCTTGAAATAAAAGTTAACTTACTGATGATTTTACTTAATTCAATCGAATTTACGAGTTGAGTCTTGAAATAAAAGTTAACTTACTGATGATTTTACTTAATTCAATCGAATTTATGAGTTGAGTTTTGAAATAAAAGTTAACTTACTTTTTAACCTCATCACATTGAATCTAGCATGACCTACCTGTTAAAAGTAAAATATGGTCGGCATAGGTCAATATTAGCGAAATAAATAGACTATTCCGTAAAAAGAAGTATATTCATGTATTTTTTTACTAAAAAAAAGTATATTAATGTTAACTAAATGAGGTTTTCCCCTTTAATAAAAACTAAATGAGGTTTTAGAAGCGAAGTAGTGATTTACATATGTTGGTTTTTTTAGAGGTTGTTTGACTAAATGACAATCTATTAAGAAAATAAGCTGTGTAAAATATTAGACTTAAATAGAATATTGTTTCTTCTATTTTAATCAAATCAATTATTATGATGCGAGTCTCTGGGTACCACACCTCCTAAATACAATAGAGTTCACTTGTCAAGAAATTAATCAATGCATTTTTTGTAGGCTTTAAGGATAACACCATGCATTCCCTCAAAAAAAAAAAAAGGATAACACCATGCATTTTTGTAGAACACCACTTCTAAGTGTAAGAGAGGTCACTTGTCTAAACTTTGATCAACGTATTTTAATTCGTCTTTTTTATTTTTTGTCAGATAACCTAATGGTTAGAATTCACCTTAAGGTGAATAAGTAGGATGTCCGAAGTTCGAACCCAGCCCCTGCATATAACAATGCATTGTCCTACCAACTGAACTATATTTACGGGACTTTTAATCCGTCTTTACAGCAATGAACCTTGCATATTTTATAATTAGTAAAAAAAAAACTTTTAACTGACTTTTGAACTTGGTTGATTTTTGAATCAGACTTTTAATTGACTTTTATAACCATCTCCTCCACTTAAATATTTTTTATAAAATTAATTGACTTTTGAATTAGACATTTAAGTATCGTAAAGAAGCACGCGATCTTTATTTTTTGTTTTGTTTATAGCTTGTATCTGAAAAGCTAGATCACAACACAAAATCACGTTGCATCTCAACAAAACTTATAATCCAATTCATTTCAAGCCTTATAATCAAAAGGTAGGTCTACTTTCAATTTATAACCATCTCCTCCTCTGTTTCGGTCAATCTCCCCGATGTGGGACTCTTTATGCTATATGTTACGGATTGAATTGAAACCCATGAATCCCATACACCATCAATCTTGTTAAATCTTCAACAAAAAATCGATGAGCACGTTGTAAGAACACTTCATCACAATTGAGTCCCTATATCAATAATCTCACCCTTCCTCCTTATATAATAGCTCATCCACAACACTATTCCTCACATGCATGGGAGGAAAACAAGTCACGTGCAACAAACACCATTTTTCCAATTCCCACACCTTCATGCAGCATTGGAATTTACAAAAACAAGCCATTCGAATTTTTCCACAACATCTGAAGTTTACACTTTGAGATAAAATTGAAGTGCCATTCTTTCTAATGAACTTGTTAGCAACGTTTACTTTGTCAAAGGAGGAAGATTATTTTCATACTTTTAGGATAACAACGTTTATTTATGAAAATGTTTTCTATTTTCAATTTTTTAAAACTATTATTATATTTATTAAATTGAAAATAGAAAAGCTTACCCTTTGACAACAAAAAAATTATATGATGTCCTTCGAAAGTATGTTATCCCATGATGTCCTTCTTCTCACCCATTGGTTGTGCAGCGATCGCTCTCTCCACCACTAATTGTCCGGCATCGATGCTCATACCCTTACCCTTCCCTTATGTTCACCTGCTCCATCTCTCGTTAAATAACTCCACACACAAATTTTCAGAACCATTGCAGATTTTGGAATCATCGCAAAAATTGCTTTCCTTGATATGTCTTCAAGTTACATGTCTTTGGAGGACTCTCTTAACGTGTTTGATGAAATGCTTTAGAGGAATGTAGTTCATCGTCCTCAACCGCATCCCCGTATCTATGTCTAGTTGTTATGGTTGTGTCACACACACCATGACTGCATTGTGTCTTGGCTACTCCATCATCACATGTTATAATTCTCTGTGTGTAGCTTGTATTCCTTGCTTGGCTATAAGTTTGCACCCCTTATGTCTGTTGAAATGCTCGAGAAGAAATGACTTCACGGGTTGCAAACTAATTTAATTTTAATCAATTTTTAAAAGGTTGAAATGAATAAATGGTTTTTGTTAATTTAAAAAATATGAAAATATGACATAACTTCCACTTTGTCACCTAATTTATTGTCACGTTATCATATTGGATAATTAAAATCATAGGTTGATCACAATCTACTAAACATGACTCAATGCACAGTTAGAATCAAGAGACCAAAACTACGGTTTAATCAAAATAGGGGGGACCAATATACTACATTTAAGACAGAACTTTTTTTTTGGTACAAAGCCAAAACATTTCTAATTGTATCTTATTTAAATTTATAAAATCAAGTATCAATAATTTTATTTTACTATTATTAAAAAAAATCTTTCTCGTTTGTTAATCGAATTAAATTTGAAATAACTTGTGGGTAAAATCACTCGCTAATAAATAGTATGGGAACTTCTGTAAAAAAAGAAGAGAACTAATTATTAAATACTGTTACTGACAGTAATCCAAACTCGATCACTACGTTTGGTTATGAGAAGACAGAATTATAACATGTTTATTTTACCATCAACATGAATTTCAAAACATGTTCGATGCCAAAACAACTCAAAGGATCAGGTTTTAGTGCTGTCAAATGTCACTCACTGCATACATTCAGGAAGCTAGTGTAGTCATCAGATCTTGATCGGATGATTCAAAATTTAATATAGAAATTTTATATTAAACAGAAATTGAAAAATACCTTAAAATTTGAACCATCCGATCAAAGATCTAATGGTTCTAATCTGCTGACTGCATCTAATCCAATCCAATCCAATTACAACTCAAGACCCAAACAAACACTGTACACACTATTAGACGTGATAAAACAGTCCATCAAATGTAATAATTGAAGCCAAGGAAGCATGCTTGGATATTTGCCTAGCAAACGTTTAATTAATTAAAGTTTGTAATATCTGCAACATAGCTTATCCTATGAGGATATGAAATGCAGAAATAGGCAATGTGACTAGGTTACCAACAAAACCGATAGGAAATGGCATTATAACAGGCAGGTTTAATCAGTCATTGATGCTTGTGACTATAAGTTCATTATGCAATTCCCAGATACAGAATCACATTTGGCACATAGATGATACTTTACACAAAATGGACTGAAAATAAGCAACTAAAATGGTACACATTTTGCATCCAACAGAAGTGCATATAGAATAGAATTCTTAACTTGATGTCCAAATATAAATCTGGCCTCCGCTTGTAGCTCCTGCTAGCATCCCAACCTCATAAGAGTGTTTATCAAATCTGCATGGAATTGCAGATATGTGTGGGCTCTGTAGAGTCTTTACTGTTGCCCTTTGAACTGTGGAGACAACGTCAACTCCTCTTTTCATATTTCCAATGAAGAGGTATGAATTGTCCCAACCCCATATTGCTCTGCTACCACAAAACCAAGATAACAATGTCAACTAGAATCAAATAAATTTCCTTTTTACATATGAAGTGTGAAATATCAATTGAAATGTAAAAATTAACTCCAAACATCAGACAGTTATGGATATTATTTAGCAAAGTGGGGCAAGTTCAGCAAATGGCAAAAGAGAGGCATAACACTATAACAACTTCAACACTCAATACTTCACCATAAAGCGCACCTGAAAGTCGAAATCCATCTTCCAGTCTGATTGTCATGATAAACAGAAATTTTATCCTCCAAGTTAACTCCACTGTATATACCAATAGTGTTGTCCAGGCTACATCAAGAGATAACATCAACTCAATCCATCAAATTCACAACAATTAAAAATACCCGGCTCAATATAAGTATGAATCACAAAAAAAATTGGAATCTAGTTAACACGCTAATTACAGTTATCAAATAACAGTAAGTACCAGACCACACGAGTAAGCATATTCACATTGTAACTCATTTTAAGTATGGAGAGATAGTGGTATTAAGAATGAAACAAAGGCCTCATACCTTGTAGTGGCAAGGCTGCATCCAGAAGGAGAAAAATAGGCTGATTGCACAGACCTTTTGTGAGTAAATGTCCTCAAGGATGTGTGCTTACGCCCCTCAATAGATCTCAAATCCCAGGTACATGCAGTTCCATCAGAGGAACTGGTAGCTACAATATGAGGGCTTTGCGGGTTGAAATCTATTGTATTAATCCTACTTTCATGCAAATCCCATTGGGATGAACATTTTCCTATCCTGTTATCCCAAACAGACAGACCCCCAGAACCCTCGGCAAAATATAAACAGTTTGCCTCATTCTTTGGCTGTGAGAGGGCATATATACTGTTTTCACCGTTGTATACCATATCAAATATTTCCTTCTCGGCATCCATCAATCGAATAAGTCCATTGTAACAACTTGTATATATCTGCATACGAATCAATGATCACAGTATCAGACAATTCTGCTACTTACAAAAAAATATGTAAGGGTATGTTTGGATGAAGGTTTTTGGAGGAAAATGATTATTTTCCTTTTCTAAATTATAGAAAGAAAATGCTGTTCCTCAAGAAAAATTGCATCCTGAGAGCATCAAGAGATAAATTGGTATAAACGATAAATAATTACTTTACTAATAACACCACCCCCCATGCATGGTTAGTGGGGGGCTTTTTAACAGATGTTCTCACTTCGGGATAAATTCGTTGGATATTTCTTCGCTGTATATAGCAATGGCCATTATAGAAACTATAAAATGTTGATAAAAATGAAATCATTGTGATTGAAATGTTATATAATAATCTATCATATTATTCATTAAAATTTATAAACAAAATCAAATATATATCAACTAACTGTTTCAGAAATCGGAATTAAGAATTCACAAACCTTTGATAAGCAATGTGGTTGAAACAAGATCCCAGAAATGGGAGCCTGATGTGGATGATACAAAAAAATCTCACTTTCTCCAACATTCCAGAACCCAATATCCCCAAATTTGTTACCCGCTGCTACCATCTTGACATCATTAGAAGGACAAAACCGCATTTGGGTTATCCTTCCAGGGACAACACGTGCGATATTTTCCGGATCCAAATTCAAAGATTCCAACTCAAGTGAACACTCAATTTTCTTCTTCTTTTTTGCAGACCCATTAAACTTTTCTTCTGAGAATTCCTTGTTGGACATACCAACAAGCGATTCAATGAAAGAACGGTCTGAATCATCTACGCCTTTATAAGCATCTTTCATGGGAATAGGACCCAAATTTTGAACAAAATCATCAATTTTTTTGGGGGAATTGGAACTGAGAGTGTTAGAATCAGAGCCTTTGGAATCTGGTGGAATACCTCTGGTTCGAAGTGAGCGTCTGATGACAATTGGGGTTTCGGTTTTGGGTTTTTTCTCCGATTTCACACTAAAAGATTTGGTAACGACCCTGTGAATTTAGGAAAACGAAAATTGATGTTAAAATTAGGGGAAATGAGTAAAAAAAATAGAAGTGAAAAAGATAGAAAGAGAGAAGAAAAAGAATACTTGGGACGAATGGAGAGTTCGGTGGCTTTGGAGTGAACTTTGAGAGCAGCCATCATTTCGTTGTTGCGGCGAATGTTTTCGAGTCGTTTGCGTTCATACTCAGTCAGTTTCTGAGGCGCCATTGAAGACAAGAGAATTAGAGGAAATTAGGGTTTGGTTTTTCCGAATTGGAATAGATTTATTTATTGCTCACAACAAGGAGGGTGGTTTGCGCGGGAACTCATGACCCACAATGGCGGCAAATAGACTCATTTTTTATTAAAAAAAATCCTGTAAGTTCATAACATAACACGATACAAGAAGGAATTTATTATGTCTTCGGTTCTTGCTTTTTTTCATTTTTTAACTTTATTAAGTAGGATATTGATCAAAAATTCACATTTTTAAGGTCTTTAAGTCAAATGTTTGAGGTTTAAATCCTCGCATTTACGTATATTATACAATGTTCATTTAAATTGAGTAAAGATCACGAAAACTAGTTTTTTTAAACCTAAATAAATAATATTTGTATGCTCTTTATTTTGAAACACTTATTTTTTTTTTGAATAATTTTTTTTATAATATATATTTTATTTTTAAAAAAAATTCCCAGAACCAACGACAAGGTGACACGTGTTAACTTTGGACACATGTCATTTTGTCATTGGTTCTGGGATTTTTTTTTTTTATAATATATATTTTATTTTTAAAAAAAAATCCAGAACCAATGACAAGGTGACACGTGTCACTTTGTCATTGGCTGTGGGATTTTTTTAATAAAAAAAAAGTATATATATTTTTTTAAAAAAATTGTAAAAAAAAAACTCAGAACCAATGACAAGGTGACACGTGTCCAGGAGTTAACCTTTTTTTTAAACCCTAACGGAAACCTAACAGAAGGGACCAAAACAAGACTAAAAAAAACTTAAAATCCTCAAACAATCTTTTTTTTAGTTAAGGGACCAAAGCGATACCAACTAAATACTTAAGGGACCAAAAGAGCATTTAAGCATTTCTTTTGCTACTTCCTTCTTTCTAAAAGAGAGATGATAAGTTGACACCAATTAGGAACAACAATGAGTACCCTATAGGTAGGGTACTATATCACCTTTTCTTATATCCGTTTTTGCAAAAAATACCTATACTCTCCTGAGCAACAACTTTAGTGCCCATACACATATCCATTACTTGCACTTTAACTATGAAAATACAATAAAAATATCACAATTGAAATTAAATATGGTTCAAAAAATTTCAAATCAACTAATAAAATAGTATAAAGTAGTTTTTAGGCTTAAACTTAAATAGCTAAATAAATTAATTAATTATACATCAAAAATAAATAAATTATTTACCATATTATATAAATATGTATGTGCTGGTTGCGGGGCTTGGCAGTATAGTACCCTTACCCGTACTCATATCCATTTAAATTTGCGGGTAATACATGGACCCAAACCCGGATCCATGAAAGCAGGGTTTTGCCCTACCCATTGCAGGTATTTTTTGCGCGTACCCATGAGGATCGGGTCCAATTGCCATCCCAGTGGCAACATACCATTCTACACCTCCCATATGTCAATAATATATAATAATAAAGTGATAACTCAAAAATAAAATAATAATAATAAGAAATCCGGCCACTTCTTTTTCGACGACGATGATGGAAACGAATTGTTTCAGATCTGGCCTGCTCCGTCCTACCCACTCTGTCGTCGTCGTCGTTTCCATCAACTTCTTTACCTCTGCCGCTCCCTCCTCTGTCCTCACTGCCGCATCGTTACTGTCCCACCATCACCATTGTCCTCTTCTCCGACCTCATGTTCCTTAAACCGTTGGATCCACACGGATCCCAATCCTCACCACCACCATCCATATTCGTCCTACAAAGCCGGAGTTAGAGATAGAGAGAGGGTCAAGTGAGAGTAGAGAAAACAGGAGCTGGTGTTTCACTGTCTTGTGCAGAGGAGAATTTTTTTTTTTGAACTAAGTGCAGAGGAGAATTGGAGAGAGTGAATGGATTGAATTTTTTTATTAAATTACCAAAATACCCTGCCACGTTAAGTGTGTACAAGAGTGGTATGGGTAAAAGGGTGTCAATGTAACATTAACCTTTGTAAAATAGTAAAAGAATCAATAGGTTGTGTAATATTACAGTAATTATATTGTTTATATGGTTAGATTTTTAAAGATATTATTAAAAAAAATTATATACATTAACAACTTAATTCTAATATCAGTTTCGGTTAGACCTTTCATTTTTCCATTTATCACCTCTTCAATCACATAAACTTTTATTGTTTATCGCTCTTTTCTCACACGCAAGGCTTTTATTTTTCACTTCAATAACATAACTTTATGCAAGGTTCTTAGTTGTAGATTCAAACAAGTTAACAAGGTATGCATTTTCCACTTATTACAAACCACGAATCAATTTCGTTGGTACTTAGTCAAACTCACTGACTTCTTTAGCCGATATTCTCGTTTTGTTGTTAAGAGGTAGGGCTGGCAAAAAAAGGATGAGAGAGAACTTAGATAGAGAGAGAGAGTGCAAGAGGGTCTGGAAAGCAGCTAGCGCAGGAAGGGAGGGGTGGGGTTTCAGGGACAAAAGTGAGTTCTGAGGGTGGTCCGGTGATTAAGAAGAGGAGTGGTTTTTTCAATACTTGGATAAAATCACTACCTCCTTCTTTTTCACACACTTTCTGGATAATTTGAACAATTCCGATTTGAGGAAGCTCTTTTCAAGGATTGGTAAAGTTGGGGAGGTTTTTGTTCCTAAGAAGAGGGATAGATAGGGGTGCCGGTTTAGGTTCGTTAAATTCATGGAGATCTCTGACGAACCGGAGCTTGGTAGAAGACTGGAGGAGGTGTGATGGGGTGATTCCAATTAAAGTAAATCGTGCTTGGTTTGGCAGGGAGGAAAATAAGGTGACGGAAGAGCGGACGGTAGGCGGTGGTGAGAATGGGAGCCACGATGGAGGAAGAAGACAGAGGGAGCAAGGTGGAGGGAAGGTGACTGGTGGTCTTAGGAGGGAAGGAATCTCATACAACAATGTTGTCACTGGTCTTAGGGGAAAAACAGAAGCTTCAGGAGGGAATAAATCAGTTTTGGAGTTTTTGCCATCAGTGGATCGTTTGAGTGAACTAGAGGAGGATTTTGAGATTTCATGAGGGAGGGTTATCCATCCAACAAGGTCTGATTTTGGAGGGTCTGGAGAAGATTAAAGCCACCCCCATGGGAGGCCAAATGGTGCTGCTTCAATCAGAGGTTACTGGTGAAATTTCTAGGGTTGCAGAGAGCCACAAAGCTTGGTGGGAGGCCCATTTTATAGAGGTGAAAGCCTGGACTACAAATCTGGTTGCAAGTAGGAGGTCTGTTTGGTTGAAAATTTTCGGTCTTGCATTGCATGTGTGGGAGGAAGAAACATTTAAGAAAGTGGTTGCTGAGTTTGGTTTCTTTCTGAACTTTGATGAATCTACAATCACAAGGCAAATATTTGATGTGGCAAGGATAAAAGTGTGTATTTACAACATGGGTTGGATCAGTGAACAACTTCTAATCACAGTAATGGGTGTAGAGTATGCTTTATCTGTAGTGGAGGATGTGGTGGTAGAGGCACATACAACGGTGGAGGTTGTGACAAAGGAGGAAGATGGGTTTTCCGATGGACAAGGAGGCTTCGACGATGAGGAGGTGGTGGCAACAGAGATAGGAGTCCTCTCAGTAGATGATGATAAGGTCAGCCCTAGTAAAGTCAACCCTACTTTGCTAGGGTTGGAGGTGAGTACTGCTAGGTTATCTCTAACTAATGGAGAGATGGGTCAGAAGGAAGGTCTGGGTGTTCACCTTTTTGGAGATCGTGATGGTGATACTACAAAAGAGGAAGACTTTTTGAATTTACCTATAGAAGTGGCACATGTGGAGGAAGGGGAGGATGATAGTGGGAGGGGTCAAACTGATGGGGGCTTGGTAGGGTCGGGTGCATTTAATGTCCCCCTGCCGGAAGTAGCACGCGCGCATGAGAATTTGGAGGTGCAGCACTCTGCTTTGCCAGCTGGCTCATTTGGATTGGAGGAAAACCGACCCGACTCGTCGAACATTCACATCTACCAGAAAAGGTTTTGGGTCAATGGACCAGTTCTATCCTTAGTTAGGCCGGCTCAGGAAACTTCTGTTGGGCTTAAAACTGATGTTGTCCCATTAATTAACATTTCTAGTACTGCTGTCTGTTTGGAGGGGGGCCAGAAAGTGAATAAGCACTATTATTTCAGGTCTGTAGTGACTCTGTAGATAAACTTGAGGAGGAATCGAAAAAGATGCTAAGAGTTAAGTAGCAGCACAAGCAACGTAGGAAAAAGGGGAAGGATGGCGCGAATTTGGGTAAAGGTAAATCTAACAGGATGCCTTTGGAAGTTTCTATCAAAGGGAAGAAGGGAGGACCTAAGGGGG
>Ga0315913_1000651_pt1 | contig 32810 bp, 23 predicted proteins | sample MpolsnodulesMG_FD_207736 | JGI IMG/M metagenome (GOLD analysis project Ga0315913, IMG submission 207736) | Medicago polymorpha root nodule microbial communities from Los Angeles, California, United States - small nodules | ecosystem: Host-associated > Plants > Roots > Nodule | place: USA...
CAACAATAAATCATTATAAGGAGGGTTCTGTGTCTTAAATATGAACTTAATAGTTTAGAAGCTTGATAAAATTGTTAGATTACAAAGGTATTGAAGCCTATTCAAATTTTCCAAGTAAATCATAATGTTCAAGCATACTTTCACAATTGAATTCTTATGGATAAAACTAACGTTGTTTCTAATTTTCAAATAGTTAGCAAAACAAAACATAAAGATAAGAAGAATACAAACATGAAAACTACACTGGTTGCTCTGTTGGTTGCCTTTTTCTATCAAGGGCAGAACTATTAAGAGTTGTATAGAAATGAGGAAAAACTAAATGTGATACCCAAACGGTCTCCCGTCATGAAGGACAAATGTAATCAGAGGCAAAGTATGTAAGAGAGCAAACACACCAATTCCCTTCTCACTGGCTAAGCCAACAAATTTGAACTCAAATCCATTCAGTTTGATCATAAAGGTGCTTCGGAACATTTTGGATTCCACCAGTTGTTTCATATTCATGATCCCTGCCGCACCACCATAAACAAATTAAAGATGAGTATTGAAAAATGACAAATAAGAAGCACTAATTAACTGATTAATATCTTGAAGACACTAAACCGTAATAATCAAGGATGTTAATATCCAAAAAATTAAATAAAAAACGGTCAATCAAACAACCTCATCTTATGATCTATATCTCAAGATATTAATACAATTTTGAGCAGGAATAGTATCAATTACCAGAGATGAAGAAAATCACAAAATTGTTGCTCCCTAACTCAATATTATAAGTTTTATATATATGTGAAACATCATTTCAATCCAAATAGAAAAAAGAATCATTTAAATCAAATAAACATGATGAAACAAACATAAAAACTACTTGATACTGAATGTTCAAGAAATTATAAGAAATAGAACAATTCAAGAAAGAAAATTAAAATCAAAATAGAACAACGGGTCCCTGTTTGCATGAGTAATCTTAGGAGATAGAATTAGGGTTCCAACCATTTGAAAGATCAATAACAGAAAATCAGAGGAAAACATAAAAGCTGGAGAAGGAAGATGTGAATCGAGCAAAGAAAAAAGAAGGCAAATGAGTCCCACGAGAAACAATAAAACTGAGGAGATGAATCAAGAATATATATAGTATGCAATAACATAGAAAATTGAAATTTGTGATTAACTAAACTTGGAAAGTTGAATCGGTTGAACATAATCTATGAGAAACGATGGAAACGATTTTAATATTTAGTTTGGAAACGATTTTGTTTTGTTTTTCAATAAAAATAGGATAATTAGTTTGAAAACGATTTTATTTTGTTTTTCATAAAAATAGGATAATTAGTTTAGGTTGGAAACGATCTGAAACGATTTCGATAATTAGTTTGGAAACGATCTTGTTCTGTTTTTCATAAAAATAGGATAATTAGTTTAAGTTGGAGGGAAATTATGCCATATAACATTTTGTTTAAATTAAATTAAATACGGTTAATATAGTAAAATTAAGCAGAGAAATTAGGATAAATCTAGGGCAAAATATTGTTTACGGGTTAACTTTAAGTAATAAGAGATAAGAGATGAGACAAATCATTATTGACATGTCAAATTAAGAGGTATTATTTGTTTCTCCATCTTAGGCATGCACAATCAATATCCTTGAAGCCATCAAAATTGCTTTTGCACAACACATGCAATTCATTGTCTCTTAGTCAGGTTGTAAAATTGTGTTGGATGTCGTGAATTCTGACATTATCCCTCCTAACGAACTTGCTGATATTGTTATGTGTTGTAAGAATTTGTTGTCATCATACAACAACTTTCTGAACGTTTTGTAAGGAGACAAGCAAATAAGACCGCTCACAGTATAGCCAGAGATGCATTATCCCTTCCTAGCCCCATATCGTTTACGATGCACCGTTTTGTATGTACCTATTATTCATCAATGAAATGATTTAGTTTTGTTTTGCCTAAAACAAATAAGATTTTTTTTTACGGCCAAAACTTCTTCTTCCGCTTCTTTTTGTAAGATTTTTTTTATAACCAGTCACGACAACACACCTACTCCTAAGATGTTCGTGCTTCATAACAATTAAGTAAATAAAAATCACAAACCACAAAGATTCAAAGTTAAAACAACGATGATTCATTTAGTAACATATCACTCGATCATGATTCGAATCGACTTAGTTCATCAAACGACTAAAACTTCTAAAAATTAAATTTGAGTGTTTTTTTAACCTAGGGGCAACGATAATGGGCTTTAATTTCACAATTTGTTGGTAGAATATACTTGCACCCTAAGTAGCGAGAGTGTATATAACACAAATACATATACACGCACACTCCATTTTTTGCTTTGCTTCAGAAAGGGCTAAACCTTACTCGTTATACAAAAAACACATTAACAATTTTCACAGCGATTTCTAATTGCAACCCTAATTCTTTCGATTTCGATTCTTCGATGTGTATGCATCCATCGCTTTCTCTCTAATATCTCAGGTATCGATTAAACAGATTAAACATTTATTTAATTTTTTATTTAATTTTTTCATATGCGATACTGAGTAATTGAATTTGAATATGATTTCTTGTTTATTACCGATTGTGTTTCAATTTGAACGGTTTTAGTTTGGTTAATAATAAAACGAATTAATTCTGTGTTGTTTTTGTATACTGATTTTGATTTTGAAGGGTTTTTAATTTGAATTTATTTGTGGCAGTAGCTATTCACAGTGGAGAAGTTTAGGGTTAGATGACAACCCTAAGATCAAGTTGGCATTCGAGGCTTCGACAGCTTTTATCAAACGAAGGTTCCATTGGTCCATCTATAAAGCTTGATTCTGAACCTGTTAGTCACTATTCTCTCTATAATACTTGTTATTTATTGTTTTACTTGTTAGTAGGGTTCAAAAGGGTTGTTTTTTAAATCATATCGATTAAACCCTTTAATTTAAATTTATTTTTATTGTGTTTATGTATCTGTTTCGTCTATAAAAAAATGTGTTTTTGTTTGTCCCGGTTCATATGGTAAAATACTACCGGGACATTTGGTATGCCGGGGCTCATTTATCTGTCTTGTTGATAAAAAATGTTTTTTTTTTGTCCCCGTTCATTGGGTAAAAAATTGCCAGGACATTTGGTATGTTGGGGTGCGGGTTCGAACCCTTAGTTCCCTACTTCTCAAACTTAATTATACGCGTGAGTTTCACCGCCAGGTTCTTTAGAAGGAAAAAAAGTGTTTCCTACAAGGCTGTGTAATTTGTGATTAGGTTACTGCATTTGTGACGCTATTTTTCTATTGAGAATTTAGTTTTTTATTGGCTGATATGGAATATGTGAGACTTTTGCAAGTCATGGTTTTGATTGTTTTGTTTTATTGGAATATGTTTGGGTGTGGGTTCGAACCCGCAGTTCTCTACTTCTCAAACTTAATACACATGGGTTTCACCGCTAGGTTCTTTAGAAGAAAAAAAGTATTTCCCACAAGGCTGTGTAATTTTTGATTAGGTTACTGCATTTGTGATGCTATTTTTCTATTGAAAATTTAGTTTTTTATTGGCTGATATGGAATATGATGTTTGAGACTTTTGCAAGTCACGAGTTTTGATTGTTTTTTCGATTTGAGTATGTTGGGGTGCGGTTCAAACCCGCACTTCCCTGCTTCTCAAACTTTATACACACGGGTTTCACCGCTAGGTTCTTTAGAAGAACAAAAGTATTTCCTACAAGGCTGTGTAATTTTTGATTAGGTTACTGCATTTGTGATGCTATTTCTCTATTGAAAATTTAGTTTTTTATTGGCTGATATGGAATATGTTTGAGACTTTTGCAAGTCATGAGTTTTGATTGTTTTTTCGATTAGAATATGTTGGGGTGTGGGTTCGAACCTGCAGTTCCCTACTTTTCAAACTTAATAGGCGTGAGTTTCACCGCTAGGTTCTTTAGAAGAAAAAAAGTATTTCCTTCAAGGCTGTGTGATTTGATATTAGGTTACTGCATTTGCGATGCTATTTTTCTATTGAAAATTTAATTTTTTATTGGCTGATATGGAATGTGTTTGAGACTTTTGCAAGTCATGAGTTTTGATTGGTTTTTTCGATTGGTTAGTTATGTTTTTTGTTTTTTTCTTTCCCGATCATTTTGACAAATTCTGTATGTCATTTGAAGTTCATAAATGCGTCGGCTTCTAGGGAAATAACAAAGCAAAAATGGGTTTCTTTTCCGTTACTTGTCAAGAGCTTAAGTTTATGGTATCTCCTGAAGTTACTTAAAAAAAAAGAAGTGAATCTTTTAGCTGAAAGTTATGTGGATTCAGGTTGTAATTGGTATGTATCTAGGGAAACCATTATAAGAATCAATAGTTGTGATGTAGAGATTAATCAAAGCTGCAGTTTGCATTTTGTTTGTTGCTGTGTTTGAATTTAAGTCCAAAAACCATCAATCTCTTTGGTATTGCAAAAATGATTATGGTATTGCAGTTTGTATTTTGTTTGTTGGCGTGTTTGAATCAATATTCTACTGAAGATATCTTTTTGCTAATAGTAATAACTAATAATAATATGCAACGAAATGTAGATTAGATAGTTATCAATGCCACCCTAGAATTTGTGGACCATTGATTTGTATAAGGAGACCATGCCAACATTTCAAACCTCCAATTTCAGTAGTAGCATATAAAGAAACTAATGAAAACAAAAGGTTTACATCTAGCTAGGAACTAGAAGCTTTCATCTCAATGAAAGCTTACATGTGAGAGAGATCCTTGGACAGGAGGATAAATCTTCTAAAGATTGGGTATCTGTGTCAGACTTGAGTTACTAGCAATGCAGACTGTCATATCCCGCAAAAGTCTAGCATTATTCAAAATATACGTTGCAAATTGAAAATCAGCCTCCAAAGTTGATAGTGTATAATAATATTACACGTGCTTAAACTGACCCTTGGTTTAACACCGACTCTTGCTTCAACGCGTGGTGTTTTTAAATCCTCCAATTTAGGATACCCTGATTTTCAATCGGTGATCGGGTAGAATATTTGCCATTAATGCGGCGATTCGCAAATTATTTCCTGATAGAATTTATAATTTTGAGTTCCTAGTAATTTGTGCAATATGTGATGGGGTCCGGCAGTAGCGTAATCTCTAATATTCATTTTTTGTAGTAACATGCCATTTTCTGTCAAAGGGAGGACATTTCCATATCAGTAAAGCATGTGCATTAGATCTTAGGAGCCGATTGAGTATGGGCATCGATGCATGTATCGATCCAAGTATACAACTTTGTTAAATGTTGGTATTCGTACTGGCATAGATGGTTGTTACCCATATGTGCAATATTGTCTATATACATACCTTCAAAATCTGATTATTAAGTAACACTTGCCAGAAAGTGTAATGGGTTAGGCTTTTTACTTTCATTCATTCCCTTATTACTGGTGTAATGTAATCTGATTTGGCAATTAATTGATTTCAGCCTCATAAGATCAAAGCTTTCATTGAGAAGGTCATCCAATGTCCGTTACAAGATATAGCTTTACCCCTCTCTGGCTTTTGGTGGGAGTACAATAAGGTAATAACATGATCATTTGCGCATATAGTATTTATTTTTTCCTGTCACATGCCTTACATATTAATATTAATTTTAACATCAGGGGAATTTTCATCATTGGAGGCCATTGTTGCTTCATTTTGATACATACTTCAAGACATATTTGTTATGTCGAAATGACCTAACTCTGTCGGATAATCTAGAAGATGACACCCCATTACCAAAACATGCAATTCTGCAAATACTCCGGGTGATGCAAATAATTTTTGAAAACTGTCCAAACAAGAGTACCTTTGATGGCTTAGAGGTAAATTGTAAAGATATTATTTTCTATTTCAATTGCAGCCTTAATTTGATTTATTTATTTCATTCTATCATCTATTTTAGTCAAGTGATTCATTCATTTTTTTATCTGACATTGTTATTTCCTGATATAATAATATATCTCCTTTTCTTTTCAGCACTTCAAGCTTTTACTAGCTTCAACAGATCCTGAGATTATTATTGCAACATTAGAAACTCTTTTTGCTCTTGTAAAAATAAACCCCTCTAAGCTTCATGGAAGTTCAAAGATGGTTGGATGTGGTTCAGTGAACAGCAATCTCCTGTCCCTAGCACAAGGGTGGGGAAGCAAGGAGGAGGGCCTTGGGCTGTACTCTTGTGTCATGGCAAACGAGAAAGTCCACGATGAAGCACAGTGTTCGTTTCCTTCTGACGCTGAAAATGGTAGTGACCAATCCAATTTCCGTGTAGGTTCTACTCTTTATTTTGAGGTGCACGGATCCTGTGCCCAAAACAAGGATCAAAGCGTAGACACAGTTACCTCAAGCTTGAGAGTTATACACATGCCAAATATGCATTTGTGCAAAGAAGATGACCTGTCATTGTTGAAGAGATGCATTGAGCAATATAGTGTTCCTCCAGAGCTCCGATTCTCATTGCTCACAAGAATCAGATATGCTCGTGCCTTCCAGTCTCCAAGAATAAGCAGGCTTTACGACAAGATTTGTATTCTTGCTTTCATTGTGCTGGTCCAGTCCAGTGATGCTCATGACGAGCTTGTTTCCTTTTTTGCTAACGAACCAGAATATACAAATGAGTTGGTTAAAGTTGTACGTTCTGAAAAAACCATATCTGGATCGATTAGAACACTTGCAATGCTTGCATTAGGAGCTCAGTTAGCAGCATATACATCATCTCATGAGAGGGCAAGGATACTCAGTGGATCTAATATGACTTTTACAGGAGGGAATCGTGTGATTCTCTTGAATGTACTTCAGAGGGCTATTTTGTCATTGAAGAGTTCTAATGATTCATCTTCCCTTGGTTTTGTTGAGGCACTTCTTCAGTTCTATTTGCTGCATGTGGTGTCAACTTCATCTTCTGGGAGTAATATTAGAGGGTCTGGTATGGTACCCACATTCTTGCCTCTGCTGGAAGATTCTGATCTTGCCCACATTCATCTGGTTTGTTTTGCCGTCAAAACCCTTCAGAAGCTTATGGATTATAGTAGCTCGGCTGTATCTTTGTTTAAAGAGTTGGGGGGTATTGAGCTTTTGGCTCAAAGATTGCAGACCGAGGTTCACAGGGTCATTGGTTTTGTTGGAGAAAATGATAATCTGTTGCTCACTGGTGAAAGCTCAAGACGTAATGCTGATCAGCTTCACAGTCAGAAGAGACTCATAAAAGTGTCCCTTAAGGCTCTTGGTTCCGCAACATATAACCCTGCTAACCCTACCAGATCTCAACACTCTAATGATAGTCCATTGCCGGCAACTCTGGTCTCGATTTTTCAGAATGTAAATAAATTTGGAGGTGAAATTTATTATTCAGCTGTTACTGTTATGAGTGAAATGATCCACAAAGATCCTACATGCTTTTCTGCTCTGCATGAAATGGGTCTGCCTGATGCTTTTTTATCTTCCATTGCATCTGGAATACTTCCTTCGTCGAAGGCTTTGACATGCATTCCAAATGGTCTTGGGGCCATTTGTCTTAATGCCAAAGGCTTAGAGGTTGTTAAAGAAACTTCATCACTGCAGTTCCTTGTTGACATCTTCACAAGCAAAAAGTACGTCTTAGCCATGAATGAGGCTATTGTTCCTTTGGCAAATTCTGTGGAGGAACTTCTACGACATGTATCTTCGTTGAGAAGTACTGGTGTTGACATTATCATTGAAATCATTCATAAGATTGCATCCTTTGGAGACGGTAATGGTACAGGATCTTCAGGAAAAGATACTGAGAGCAGTGCAATGGAAACAGATTCCGAAGATAAGGGAAATGAAAGCCGTTGCTGCCTGGTAGGTTCAGATGATTCTGCTGCTGAAGGGATAAAGGGTGAGCAATTTGTCCAGCTATGCATTTTTCATCTGATGGTATTGGTTCACCGGACTATGGAAAATGCTGAAACCTGTCGGTTATTTGTGGAAAAATCTGGAATTGAAGCTTTATTGAAGCTGTTATTACGACCAGCTATTCCACAATCCTCAGATGGCATGTCTATTGCTTTGCATAGCACCATGGTATTTAAAGGATTCACACAACATCACTCCACTCCCCTAGCACGTGCTTTCTGTTCCGCTTTTAGGGAGCACTTGAAGATAGCAATAGCTGGTTTTGGTGTAGCTCCACGACCTTTGTTACTAGATCCAAGGATGACAACTGAAAACAACACCTTTTCTTCACTTTTCCTGGTTGAGTTCCTTCTCTTTCTTGCTGCTTCAAAAGACAACCGTTGGATGACTGCTTTACTTACAGAATTTGGAAATGACAGCAAGGATGTTCTTGAAAACATTGGCCATGTTCACCGTGAAATTTTGTGGCAAATTGCTCTACTTGAAAATACGAAGCCTGAGACAGAAAATGATGGTGCCTGTTCTGCTACCGACTCACAACAGGTCGAAGTTGATGCAAATGAAACTGATGATCAAAGGTTCAATTCTTTCAGGCAGATTCTTGATCCATTACTCAGAAGGCGGACTTCAGGCTGGGGTATGGAATCCCAGTTTTTTGATCTTATTAACCTGTATCGAGATTTGGGCCGTTCCACTGGTTCTCAACACCGAACAAATTCTGTTGGTCCTTCAAACAGGCGGTTGAATTCCAGTAATCAGCTGCACAATTCTGGGTCTGTGGATGTTTCTGGGGCTAATAATAAGGAATGCGACAAGCAGAGGACGTATTTTACTTCTTGCTGTGACATGGTCAGATCACTTTCATTTCACATTACTCATTTGTTCCAGGAGTTGGGAAAAATAATGCTGCAACCTTCTCGCCGACGTGATGATGTTGTGAGCGTAACCCCTGCTTCAAAATCAGTGGCTTCTACTTTTGCATGCACTGCTTTAGATCACATGAATTTTGTTGACCATGTAACTGAAGCTTCAATATCAACAAAATGTTGTTATTTTGGCAAAGTCATGGACTTTTTTGATATTATATTAATGGAGAGGCCAGATTCTTGCAATCCTGTTCTACTGAACTGTTTGTATGGGCGTGGTGTTATTCAATCTGTATTGACCACATTTGAAGCTACTAGTCAATTGCTCTTCACAGTTACCCCTGCATCACCTATGGAAACTGAGGATGGGAATGCAAAACTTAATGACAAGAAAGATACAGATCATTCATGGATTTATAGTGCTTTAGCTAGCTATGGTAAACTTATGGACCATCTAGTGACCTCTTCTTTTATATTATCGTCATCAACAAAGCACTTACTTGCACAACCCCTTACAAGTGGTGATGCCCCTTTCCCGCGGAATGCGGAGATATTTGTGAAGGTCCTCCAATCTATGGTGTTGAAGGCAGTGCTTCCAGTTTGGATTCATCCCCAGTTTGTTGATCGTAGCCATGATTTTATTTCTATGGTTATCTCTATGATTAGGCATGTTTATTCAGGGGTTGAAGTGAAAAATGTAAGTGGCGGCAGCAATGCTCGTATTACCGGGCCTCCTCCTAACGAAACAACAATTTCAACAATTGCGGAGATGGGTTTTTCCAGGTCTAGAGCTGAAGAAGCTTTGAGGCAGGTGGGGACAAATAGTGTGGAGTTGGCAATGGAGTGGCTGTTTTCCCATCCAGAGGACACACCGGAAGATGATGAACTTGCTCAGGCACTCGCCATGTCCCTTGGAAACTCTGAATCAGACGTAAAGGAAGCTGCTGCAAATGACAATGCTCAACAGCTCGAGGAAGAGATGGTCCAACTTCCTCCTGTTGATGAGTTGTTATCAACTTGCACAAAGCTTTTGCAAAAGGAATCTTTAGCTTTTCCTGTCCATGACTTGCTTGTAATGATATGCTCTCATGATGATGGCAGATATAGATCTAATGTTGTCACTTTTATTGTTGACCGGATCAAGGAATGTGGATTGGTTTCTAGTCATGGAAATAATACCATGCTGGCTGCACTGTTTCATGTTCTTGCTTTAATTCTTAATGAGGATGTTGTAGCACGGGAAGCTGCTTCAAAGAGTGACTTCATCAAAATTGCGTCAGATATACTTCACCAGTGGGATTCAAGTCTTGATCAGGGGGATAAACGTCAGGCGCCAAAATGGGTCACAGCTGCTTTTCTTGCATTAGACAGGCTGTTGCAAGTTGATGAAAAACTGAATTCTGAAATTGTAGAGCAGTTGAAGAAGGAGGTTGTGAATAGTAAGCAGACATCAATTACTATTGATGTAGATAAGCAACACAACTTACAGTCTGCTTTGGGACTGTCTTCCAAGTTTGCAGATATACATGAGCAGAAGAGACTTGTTGAGATTGCCTGTAGTTGTATGAAGTACCAACTTCCCTCAGACACAATGCATGCTCTTCTGCTACTATGTTCCAATCTTACAAGGAATCATTCCGTTGCTCTTGCCTTTTTTGATGCTGGTGGATTTAGTTCACTTCTTTCCTTGCCAACTAGTAGCCTCTTCTCTGGGTTTGACAATGTTGCTGCTAGTATTGTTCGTCACATTCTTGAAGATCCGCAAACTCTCCAGCAAGCAATGGAATCTGAGATAAAACTCAGTCTTGTAGATGCTTCCAACCGGCATCCAAATGGGAGGGTCAATCCCCGCAATTTCCTTTTAAATTTATCTTCTGTGATTTCCCGTGATCCAATAATATTTATGCAAGCTGCTCAATCTGTTTGCCAAGCTGAAATGGTGGGTGAAAGACCTTACATTGTCTTGCTGAAAGATCGTGATAAAGACAAATCCAAGGATAAAGAAAAGGAGAAGGAGAAGGATAAAGACAAAGGACAGAATAATGATGGGAAGGTTGTTTTGGGAAGTACAACCACAGCTGTTTCTGGAAATGGTCATGCCAAAATTAATGATTCAAAGGGTGTCAAAAGTCACAAAAAACCTAGTCAAAGTTTTGTTAATGTTATAGAGCTTCTTCTCGAGTCCATACATAATTTTGTTGTCCCACCCTTGAAGGATGACACTGCCTCAAATATCGTCCCTAGCTCACCAACATCAAGTGACATGGACATTGATGTCTGTACGGTGAGGGGGAAAGGAAAGGCAGTTGCCACTGTCTCCGAAGGGAATGAAACCAATAGCCAGGAAGCTTCTGCATCACTTGCAAAGATAGTATTTACTTTGAAACTTCTGACGGAGATATTATTGATGTACCCATCATCTGTTCATGTTCTGCTTCGGCGAGATGCTGAAGTAAGCAGCACTAGGGGAACTTATCAAAAGAGTCAATCTGATTTAAGTGGGGAAGGAATATTCCACCACATTCTTCGTGATTTTCTTCCTTATTCTCGAAATTCCAAAAAGGACAAGAAAGCTGATGGTGATTGGAGGCAGAAACTAGCTACCAGAGGTAACCAGTTTATGGTGGCTGCATGTGTTCGTTCTACGGAGGCAAGAAGGAGGATTTTTACAGAGATAAGTCATATTATAAATGAATTTGTTGATTCATGTACTGGTGTTAAGCCACCAGGCAATGAAATTCAGGTTTTCGTTGATCTACTTAATGATGTTTTGGCTGCTCGCACACCTGCTGGCTCAAGCATCTCAGCGGAGGCCTCTTCCACCTTTATGGATGCTGGTCTAGTAAAATCTTTTACTCGTACTCTCCAAGTCATAGACTTGGACCATGCTGACTCATCTAAAGTGGCTACTGGTATTGTCAAGGCTCTTGAGTTGGTATCCAAGGAGCATGTTCATTCAGTTGATTCGAGTGCAGGGAAGGGTGATAATTCAACAAAGCATTCTGATCCCAGTCACGGAAGAACAAATAATATTGACAACATATCTCAGTCTATGGAAACTACATCTCAGGTCAATCACAACTCCCTTCAAGTTGACCATGTTGAGCCATACAATGTGATTCCGTCTTATGGTGGGTCCGAAGCTGTTACTGATGATATGGAACACGATCAAGATTTTGATGGGGGATTTGCTGCTACTAATGAGGATGAGTATATGCATGAAACTGCTGAGGATGCCAGAGGTCGTGAGGATGAAATTGAAAATGCGGAGATACGATTTGAAATCCAACCCCATGGTCAAGAAAATCTTGATGATGATGAGGATGACGAGGATGATATGTCTGGAATTGACGGTGAAGATGAGGATGAAGATGACGAGGAAAATAATGATTTTGAAGAAGACGATGTCCATCACTTGCCACACCCTGACACAGATCAAGATGATCATGATGGAATTGATCCTGATGAGATTGATTCTGATTATGGCGCATTCTTGAATGAATTTGAAGAGGGCGAGGATGAGGACGATGAGGACGAAGATGGGGTTATACTTAGACTTGAGGAGGGCATTAATGGAATTAATGTATTTGATCATATTGAGGTTTTTGGAAGAGAGAATAATTTTCCAAATGAGGCTCTTCATGTGATGCCAGTTGAAGTTTTTGGTTCTAGACGCCCTGGTCGGACGACATCTATTTACAACCTTTTGGGCAGAACTGGTGATAATTCTACACCTTCACGACATCCTCTTTTAGTTGGACCTTCTTCCTCATTCCAGCAGTCTACTGGGCAATCAGGTCTATTACTTTATGAATTTCTACATTGTATTACAGTAGTGTTTTTATTTGATTTATTTATACTTCTCATTTCGATAGTGACACTTTTATAAAAAAATTCAGATCGTGCAACAGAGAACTCAACGGGTTTGGATAATATCTTTCGATCACTGAGAAGTGGACGCCATGGACACCGTTCAAACCTGTGGAGTGATAATAACCAGCAAAGTGGCAGGTCAAACACTGGGGTTGTACCACAGGGCCTTGAGGAGTTGCTTGTCTCTCAATTAAGGCGACCTGCTCCTGAAAAGTCATCTGATAACAACTCAAATGAAGCAGGTCTTCATAGTAAAATAGTTGAGACCAGCCAGATGCACAATTCAGGAGGTTCAGGTGCAGACATCCCAGGCGAAAGCAATGCAACTCAGGAAGGTGGTATGGTGACACACGAGTCAACTGATAACAATAACAACAATGCTGATGACAGACCTGCTGGAAATGGATCGCCGCAAGCAGATGTATCAAACACTCACTCTCAAGCAGTTGAGATGCAGTTTGAGCATAATGATGCAGCTGTGCGGGATGTTGAAGCTGTCAGCCAAGAGAGTAGTGGTAGTGGGGCAACTTTTGGTGAAAGTCTTCGGAGCCTAGATGTTGAGATTGGAAGTGCTGACGGCCATGATGATGGCGGAGAAAGGCAGGTTTCTGCAGATAGAATAGCAGGTGAATCACAGGCTGCACGAACAAGAAGAGCAAACGTGTCTTTTGGTCATTCTTCTCCTCTAGGTGGGAGAGATGCATCTCTACACAGTGTTACTGAAGTTTCTGAAAATTCAAGCCGAGATGCAGATCATGATGGTTCAGCAGGTGAACAGCAGGTGAACAATGATGCTGGAGCAGAAGCAATTGATCCTGCTTTTCTGGACGCCCTTCCTCAGGAGTTGCGTGCTGAAGTCCTTTCAACTCAGCAGGGTCAAGTGGCTGGACCATCTAATGCTGAATCTCAAAACAGTGGGGATATCGATCCAGAATTCCTTGCAGCTCTTCCCCCAGATATTCGAGCAGAAGTTCTTGCTCAACAGCAGGCACAAAGGGTACATCAATCTCAGGAGTTGGAAGGGCAACCTGTTGAAATGGATACAGTTTCAATAATTGCAACATTTCCTTCTGAGTTACGAGAAGAGGTAAGTTTGTTGGTTGTATCCAGTTTCATAAACGTGAGTCTGAGAGTTTGTCTCTGATGAATCCTTTCTAATTTTGTTCAGGTTCTTTTAACGTCATCTGATGCTGTCCTTGCCAACCTTACTCCTGCTCTTGTTGCTGAGGCAAATATGTTAAGGGAGAGGTTTGCACATCGATACAGCCGTACCCTCTTTGGAATGCATCCTAGAAGCCGTAGAGGTGAGACTTCCAGACATGGTGAAGGTACCGGTACTGGTATGGATGGTATAGGACGAAGCATTGCTTCACGCAGGTCTGGTGCAACTAAGGTGTTTGAAGCTGATGGAGAACCTCTAGTTGACACTGAAGCTTTGCACGGCATGATTCGGTTGTTTCGTATAGTTCAGGTATTACTTCATACGAACTAGGTAGAGGTCCTTAAAAATCTGCACAAATTTGTTATTTATTCTGTTTTTAAATTTTTGCAGCCATTATATAAAGGTCAATTGCAAAGGCTTCTTTTGAACCTTTGTGCCCATAGTGAAACTAGAACTTCTCTGGTGAAAATTCTGATGGATTTACTAATTCTTGATGTAAGAAAGCCTTCCAGTCATTGTAGTACAGTTGAACCTCCGTACAGATTATATGGTCGTCAGAGCAATGTAATGTACTCACGTCCTCAATCTTTTGATGGTAAGTAAACTTGATTTGTCTTTATTTGTGCTATGTCATAATTGACACTGATTTTAATTTTCTGAAGTAATGTTGGGATTTAGGTGTCTGTTAGTGATGATAGAAATTGAAGGCGCCATTGTTGATAGTTAGAAAAGCTTAAGAGAGAGAAAGAGAGAGGAGAGAGAAACTGGATCTGTAACTGAATTGTATGTTCTATTATTGATTGAATCAGAGTACAAACATTTATAGTCCTTGGATCGGTGGGACAGCTGTTGACAGCTTAGTTAGTGCACATATTCCACTTCTGTTTTCTTATTCCTCATGCTTGTTTTCCTCAATGGCAGTTTATATTATTTTGAAAATGTGTTTTAAGATGCAACACTTATTTCTCATGCTTGTTTTCATCAGTGGCCGTTTATATTATTTTGAAAATGTGTTTAAAATGTTAACAGTGGATGAGTTTATGAATGCCTTTTATATTTGTTTGATTGTGCAGGAGTTCCCCCATTGCTCTCACGGAGAATCCTCGAAACTCTCACTTATCTTGCTCGTAATCATCCATATGTGGCAAAAATGTTGCTTCAGCTTAGGCTCCACCGTCCTGCATCAGGAGACCCAGATAGTGCTGATATTGCACGCGGCAAAGCTGTGATGGTTATTGAGGATCAAGTAAACCTGGGTGAAAACAATGAAGGATACATATCCATTGCAATGCTTTTGAGTCTCTTGAAACAACCCCTTTATTTGAGGAGCATAGCCCATCTTGAACAGGTGATGATTTGGTTTATTGGTATCTTTAGTGCATCCTTTTTCATGTAATTGCAGACAGTGCTGACTGGATATACTTTGTATTTGTTCTCAGTTGCTAAATTTACTGGATGTCATCATCGATAGTGCTGGAGGCAAGTGTAATTCACTCGAAAAATCCCATATATCTACAGAGCCAGCATTGGGCCCACAAATTTCTGCAATGGACGAAGATGTAAATACAAATTCTGTTACTTCTTCTGGTCTTGATGCTCATCCTAACATTGATGATTCCTCCGAACCCACACCCTCTGGTAGTAAGGAATGTGAGAATCAGCAAGTATTGGTTAATCTGCCACAAACGGAACTCCAGCTCCTGTGCTCATTGCTTGCACTAGAAGGGTATGATGATTATACCTATGCTTATAGATTGTGTTAATTCTTCTGTTTGGGTTTTGTCAGTTTGCCTTGTTTTGGTAGATTTAGTTACGATCATAAGAACTCCAGACTCCTGGGGAGTGGTGGGAATCATAAGATTCCTGATAGTTGAGGTCCCGATTTCTAATTTACTCCATTTTGATACTTGCCTCTTGATATTTATTTCCTTTTTATTATCATGACACAATTTACAGACCATATGTTGTGGATGGCATTTGCCAACGGTTACTTCATCTGATATTTCATGTATTCCTTTCAGTTTGTCAGATAATGCATATGGTCTCGTCGCTGAGGTAATGAGGAAATTGGTGTCCATTGCTCCAATTCACTGTCAACTTTTTGTCTTGCACCTGTCAGGAGCAGTTCGAGACTTGACTTCCTCTGCTATGGATGAATTACGCATTTTCAGTGAAACAATAAAAGCTCTTCTCAGTACGTCAACTAATGGTGCTGCAATTTTGAGGGTTTTACAAGCCTTGAGTTCCTTTGTAAATTCGTCGACTGAGAAAGAGAATGATGGAATTTCTCGTGCTCATTTTGAGTTTTCGGAAATCAATTCAGCATTAGAGCCATTGTGGCATGAGTTGAGCTGTTGCATAAGCAAAATAGAATCCTACTCTGAGCCAGCATCTGAGATTATTACGCCATCTACTTCATCAGTGTCTAAACCATCTAGTGTCATGCCTCCACTTCCTGCCGGTTCTCAAAATATCCTACCATACATAGAATCTTTCTTTGTGGTTTGTGAGAAGCTGCATCCTGCACAGTTAGGTGCTAACAATGACAATGGTGTTCCTTATATCTCTGATGTTGAAGATGCCAGCACATCAGGTACTCAGCAGAAAACATCTGGAGCTGCTATGAAAATAGATGAGAAACATGGTGCTTTCGTCAAGTTTTCAGAGAAGCATAGGAAGCTGCTAAATGCTTTTATCAGGCAAAATCCTGGCTTGCTTGAGAAATCTTTTGCCCTTATGTTGAAGATTCCAAGATTCATTGATTTTGATAACAAGCGTTCCTACTTCCGATCAAAAATCAAGCATCAGCATGACCATCACCACAGCCCACTAAGAATATCAGTAAGAAGGGCGTATGTTTTAGAAGATTCCTACAACCAGCTTCGAATGAGATCAACTCAAGATTTGAAGGGAAGGTTGACTGTTCACTTCCAAGGGGAGGAAGGTATTGATGCTGGTGGACTTACAAGGGAGTGGTATCAATTGTTGTCCAGGGTTATTTTTGACAAAGGAGCACTGCTTTTTACTACCGTGGGCAATGAGTCAACATTTCAGCCGAACCCGAACTCTGTCTACCAAACAGAACATCTATCTTATTTCAAATTTGTTGGCAGAGTGGTGAGTTCATTTTCACCTTTTTTTTAATGTATGCTGCATGTCGTATATATGCTTCTTATCCCATCTATCTTATCCAGGTTGGAAAAGCATTATTTGATGGTCAGCTCTTGGATGTCCATTTTACTCGGTCATTCTATAAGCACATTCTAGGAGCCAAAGTTACATATCATGATATTGAAGCTATTGATCCGGCTTATTTCAAAAATTTGAAATGGCTGCTTGAGGCAAGTGCAATTTGTGGTTTTGAGTCCACCCTATCAACATTCCTAAAAATAAAAAATGTTATCTGCATGTTCGTTACTAACATTTTCTTTTATTTGGCTTGATTGCAGAATGATATCAGTGATGTTCTGGATCTTACTTTTAGCATTGATGCAGATGAGGAAAAGTTGATTTTATATGAACGAACAGAAGTATTGTCTTTGCTCTGAAACTTTTTGAGATGATATTGATGCATTGGCTGCCTCATTGTTAACCGTCTAATCTTAATGAACATGTTTAGGTGACTGATTATGAGTTGATTCCTGGTGGACGGAATACTAAAGTTACAGAGGAGAATAAGCATCAATATGTTGATTTGGTTGCTGAGCATCGATTGACTACTGCTATTCGACCTCAAATAAATGCTTTCTTGGAAGGGTTCGGTGAAATAATTCCGAAGGAGTTGATATCTATATTCAATGACAAAGAGCTGGAACTATTGATCAGCGGACTTCCCGATATTGATTGTGAGTTTGTTACATTATTTTACCTAATCTTTATTGTGAGTTTCTTTCATTTTTTTTTTTTTTTCATTTTCCTTTGTTGATGTCATTCTAGCTCATTTGATTAATGCTGGTTATTTTTACAAGTTTTTAATTCCTAGAAAAGAAATTTTAACACTCGGGTATACATTTTATTTCAGTGGATGACTTGAGAGCAAATACAGAATATTCTGGATATAGTGCTGCTTCCCCGGTGATTCAATGGTTTTGGGAGGTTGTTCAAGGTTTCAGCAAAGAGGACAAGGCTAGGCTGTTGCAGTTTGTGACAGGCACATCCAAGGTATATTTCTTTCAGAGCTTTAAACATTTTGATCTTTTATTGGCTGTGTCCCAAAATTTACAGTGATTTTCTATGTTAAGAAATTATCCTTCATATTGGAAATACTTTTATTTGGAGTTTGGACGTATAAGATGTGAATAAGATTAAATGCTAGCTACATTCTGTTACACCCAGTTTTTCTGTTTACTTTCTTCCAAATGGTCGTGAGTTTAAGTGTATGTGTCACATGGTTGTGAACATAAGCAAGAGTATATGTTCAGTTTGCATTCTATTCCAATACCCTGGCTTCCTCTCGTATTTTAAAAGATTGAATAATGTTGGTTCGTTGTATTGAAGACTTGGAGCGGAGCTGTGAACATGTAATGTACGATTAATGGGTCTGATTTTTGCTTCCAATGTTTCAGGTGCCTCTAGAGGGTTTCAGCGCTCTTCAAGGAATTTCAGGTGCTCAAAAGTTTCAAATACACAAGGCATATGGAAGTTCTGATCACTTGCCTTCTGCTCATACATGGTACCATTTCTCTACTTTCAGTTGGTTATATATTCTATCGACATAATTTTTTCGGGTCAAGTTTTGGCTATATTACATCTCGTGATGAATCATTTGTGATGTGAGTTGAATTGACATCGATAATTCTTTATGCAGTTTCAATCAATTAGATTTGCCGGAGTATCCATCCAAACAACATTTGGAAGAGAGGTTACTGCTTGCGATTCATGAAGCAAATGAGGGATTTGGATTTGGATGAGATTTTCTTTTGTTCAAAATACTGTTACATTCTAGGTTAGCAGCTATTTTAATAGTGGTACAGGGGGTTGACAAAATTTTAATTATTTCATGTTAATATTATCATGTACAGGCCTATAATTGCAATAGGAAATGCCTTTGGCAGTTTTTCAATATTACTGCCTGTTTTGTCTCTTTATGAGTCTATCTAAGCTGAGTAGAAAAGCAAACTTAACTTTAGTACACTAACCAGAATATGGTGATGCTTTTAAAAAGACAAACACTAAAATCCAATAACTCAAGTCGATATCATTGGTACTAACTTATGGCTCTGTATCGTGAGAGACATTGGTAGGTCTCCTACCGTGAGCAAGCTAAATAAAAAAAAATTGGCCGTTGGATAATGAAATCCTATAGATCTTATCAGACTGTCGGTAGCTATCCATTCCCCCTTTCCAGATTCTCTCTCCTCTTCAACCAGATCTGCCAAAACACTTGAACGTTGATACTCCAAAAACAATGAACAATCGTCCTTCTCTATTCTCCCTTCCGGTCGCTTTTAATTTATCACGGTTGATGATGTAATAGGTCACGCTAAACCCATAGAAGTGAATTCAAACAAACAAAAGAACGGTCCAAACAGTACCGAACCACAACAAACCTATCATAGGACTTAAATCGATAGTCTAAAACACATCAGCAGTCACACACAGACATAAAAACCTCTACAAATTTTTACGTTTTTCTCTGTTAAATATTTAAAGTTTTGTTCTAAGACCTTTGGTATAAAAGAAATTTGAATCTTTTATTTACTGGGTTTCTCTAAAATCTTTTCATTCTTTAATTTATACTAAATATGAGCATTAAAGTTTTTAGAAACACATGGACAATTGGTTAAGAATCGGTACTTTGCTGGTTTGCATAAAAAAGTGTTGGTTTTATGATGAATAAGTAAACAGTGAGAGTGAAATAGCTGGAAGAAAAATGAATAGAGAAGTCTGATGTGGTTGGTGTTTGTCTTTGATCCATCTCTATTCTTTTCAATCCCAAAGAATCAATCCACACTTAGTTTGTTATGCTTTGTCTCTCCATCATATCATGAGCAAAATCGAGTGAAAAACACATAACGATTCACCCAGAAAGGAACATGCTTGGTATGATTCCCACCGATCCCAAATCCTCATCTCAAATCCAAATTGAAGCTATAATTTTGTTGACGGTGTTGGAGGAGGTAGCCTAGGTGTTGAATTTGAAGGTTGAGGTGGCTGACAGGAGCGGCAAATGACGATGATAGTATGGTGATGGAAGAAAGTCGTGTGAGAGGGAGAGTGAAAACAGTTGCGTTGTGGCTGTCTGGTGGTTGGTGAATGGGGCAGTGGCTTGAGAGTTGGGTTTGTGACGTTTCTTTCTTCTCTTTCGATGTTTCTAATTATCTTCCATTTTCAAAGAAGTGATTTCGTCCCCTTGAATTTGTTTTACTTTGTTGTTAGTTTTGGTTTAGAATGGGTTGAAAACAAAGGATGTGTTGTAATGGATTGAGTTCATGGTGATTTGTAGATGGTGATGTGTTGTTGTGTTTGTTTGAAATGGATTTGGGGATGAACTTAATTATGAATTTCTGGGTAGGGGATAAATTTAAGTAAATTAACGTAGAATTCATATTTTTGAACAAATTTATTGAAAGGTTTATAATATTATAAAAATTTCTCCAAACAAAAATTAGAATTTAAAAAAAAAATATGAATTAAATATGAAATTTTATATTTTGGCTGTTAAAAATTCATATTTAATTCATGTTTAGTCAAAAAAAAAAAAATTGATAGATTTTTTACAATATTGTACACATTTATGCAGAATTTCATTAAAGAATACATGAGTTGACTTAAAAATATGGACAAGAAATGATGATTGAGAATTTTATAAGGACTAAAAGTCAAATGAAATTTTTAGAGGGATTAAAATGGAAATTTGATATATTTATAGGGATTAAAAACATATTTAACCATTTTTACTATTAATGTGATATTAGGACAAAGTAACTAACAACAGAGTGTAACAAAAAAAAACGGAACTAAGGGTGCGTTTGTTTCAGCTTTAAACAAAATAGATTTTAAGTTAAAAGAATCTAGAGATTTTTAAAAAAATCTAAAGTTATTTCTGTTTGTTTACTATCATAAAAATCATTTTTTAAAGATTTGAAGCTCTTACACTTGAGTTCCTTATGTTTAAAAGAAATAGATTTTGAAAAAGCTACTTGAAATAGCTTTTCATTTTGAGGCTAAAAATGATTTTTTTAACAAAATGTCTAAAACAAACACTACAAAAATGTTTTTAAAACCTCTAAAATAATAACAATCATTCTTCAAAGTCACGCAAAATGTAGGGACCAAAAACATATTTAACCCTAAAATAATTGGGACCCACTAACTGCCACATCAGCACTCCGTTAGAGAATTAATAGCAGAGACTAATTTTGATAACGGAGATAAAATGTGAGGATTTTAAAAACATTTAATAAAATGTAGGGACTATTCTTCAAATGGGCGCAAAATGTAAGGACTAAAAACATATTTAACCTAAAAATAAAAAAGTGATTTTTTAGATCAAAAAAATCTAAAACAAACGGCCCTTAATAGCAGAGAAATTAAAATATGAAAATTGTTGTATACACATGTTATAAGGCTGAAACACACATATAAAATACGAAAAATACCCCTCGGCAGTTAACTACCACCGGTTTTCATATTCCTCGACACCTAACTGCCGAATTATGGAAACTTCAGCAGCTAATTGTCGAAGCGTTGTTTCATCAGATGAAACAACCACCTGCTCCCCCTACACACTATTTCATCATCAACTTCCATACAACTTCCATCTAATCCCTCAAATCCAATATTTTTTTCGTCAAATCTTGCTCCAAAATCATTGAAGCATCAAGCATATGAGGTATCAACACACTTTTGACGAAAAAAAAACAGGTATTAAGCATTTTAATCGGTTGATTTTTATCTGTTTTTAGGCATTTTTACGTCAGTTCACCGTAAAGATTAACATGGTACTCATCGGCAGTAAGCTGCCGAATTATGGGGACTTCGGTAGTTAACTACCGAAGTAACTTCGGCAGTCAACTGCCGAGGAAAACTTAGAAAAAACGCAGCAAAGGCAGTTACTGCCATTTTGCACCAATTTTTTTTATGTTTTTTTTTGTTTTAATTCATTATGGCATTGATGTTTATGCATTAGTTAGTTGTTAATTTATAGTTATGTGTTGTTTAATTATAGTAATGGTTGAGAACGTGGAAGATGTTCCGGGATAGACAAAACCAAATTTTGTCGAAAAATCCGGAGATGTCAAACCGCCTAAGATTGAAGTCAAACCAAACATTGATGGAGCTTCCGTCCATGTTGAAACTTCTAAATATGTTGACTCTGGTGTCCTCCCACTTCATGCCAACGAAGTTGCACGACTAAGTTTTTTTTCCAGACGACGTTAAATGGAAAGATAGAGAAGACTTGCTTGAATGGGCACATCGTCAAGCAAATAAGGCGGGATTTACAATTGTTACACAAAGATCAAGTTTGATCAATCCAATGTTGCGACTAGTGTGTGAAAAGAGTGGAGCTCACAAAGTGCCGGAAAAAAAAAAACCGAAGCATGCGTCAACGGGCTCAAGAAAATGTAGTGCTTGTTCATGGTTAGTAGATATCTTAGTAGGCAAACAAAGGAATGGGGATTGAACATTCTTAATGGAGTTCAAAACCATGCGATGGAACCGACTTTAGAAGGACACGTTCTTGCCGGTAGATTAAAGGAGGATGACAAGAAGATGGTATGTGACTTGACCAAGAGCAAGATGCTTCCAAGAAATATTTTGATAAATTTGAAGAACAAAAGACAACATTGCATGACAAATATCAAGCAAGTATACAATGAACGTCAACAAATATGAGAGACAAATAGAGGTGACAAGAAGCCGTTGCAATATCTAATCTCGAAGTTGGAGGAGCACACCTATACTTATTTCTCAAGAACACAAAGTGAAAGTACTACTATTGAAGATATCTTTTGGCTTAATTCCGAATCATTTCATGCTTATTTTTTTGAAGGATGGTTGTCCACTACCTCCATCATCTACGGAGTGGCACAATCATAATAATGAAGAGACGTTAACTTGGGAAGATGAGTACTTGGATCAACATGATTTGTTCCGAAAGCTCATGATTATTGAAGAGGGAAACAAACCGCCGCAACCAAAAAATGAGTCAAACAAAGCGGAACCTTTTTTGTTGGACACTCCCGAAAAAGCAAAGCAACAATTTGAAGTAATTGCGGAAGATGAGGAAGATTCTATTTCACTTGATCTTCCCCAATCAATTGGCCTTTAATGAGTGATTTTTTTATCGGTGTTAGTCCTTTTTTTTGGTAGAAATTACAGCAACGTATATTTTGGGGTCGAAATTGTAACGCAAATTTTTTGTGGTCAATATATAACTAAGATTATGTAATTTATATAAATATATGATAATATGACTTTTATGTGGTGAAACTAGTGCATACTTATTTCTTCTTTATTAATGTTTGCGCACTTTATATACATTTTATTGATTATTACATTTCAATTAATTTCATTCTAATGTATGATTTTATTTTATAAAGCTTTTGTGAAGTGAAACATATCTGAGGTTGCAAAAATTGAAGGTCGTGTCAGGTACTCCGCTTTTAAAAAGACAATTAAGGTTATGATAACGTCGTCTGACTCTCTTGATGATTTGAAGTCACAACTTAACACATATTTTGAGCATCTTGGTGAAAATCAATATACACATCACTTATTTGGTCAGATGCCATGCATAGACCTAGGAGAAGATAAAGATGAATACACGTGAAAAATGGCAAGTTATATGCCTTGGCTTATTCGCGACGACAACGACGTCAGATTTATGTTTCAGAATATGGTGGAAGATAATATATTATATATGTATGTCCGTTCCTTATGCAACTGCGTAGAATGTAAGTAGGGATTTAATTTAACGATATGTAATGAGTTGTAATGTGTTGTTTAATTATGGACACTATTTAACGTTTTGATAAATTTCAAACATTCGTGTAATTTGAACCCCTTGTCGGTTTGACTTAATTCTGGACAACTGTAAAAGATAATGTATTTTTCTTGTTTATGCATGAGTATAAATGTTGTATGAGTTATATTGCCTTTGGAAATGCTCTAGTTTAATTACAGGTAAAAACTTACCGAAAATGGTTTGGTTGAATTATGTAGAACCCACTGTCTGCATAATTGATTTCCTCGGTAGTTAATTGCCGATGGAACCGGCGGCAGTTAACTGCCGAAGTTTTATTCGACAGTTAACTGCCGAGGAAAAAGAAATCGGCGACAGTTAACTGCTGAGACGCATTTTTCGTCTTTTATACGTGTGTTGTGTGTTTCTACCTTATAAAATTTGTGAACAACCATTTTCTTAAAATATACATTGCATCAAATCCTAGCTGCAATCACACATGCTATGAAGTTCCTGTTCTGGTGATCGATTTTCTTATTTATTTTCTTTTCTTGCTTACCATCTTCTTAGTCTTCTTTTTTCCTAACAATAACCAAATCTTCCATTACATGAGTTATAATCCAAATATGGCAATTATTTTAGTGTCATCTCTCTTGTCATGAGGCAGTGGTTGTTATTCCGTGCTCAAGTTCACATGTTGATTCACTAACTTGTCATGTTAAAGTTTGATTAAATACCCCAAAAATATTTTTAGAAGAAAACTTCAGTTTGAGATTTTTCATCCCGTCAAGCAAATTTAGGCACTTCTCTATTAAAGGAAAAAACGTTGTAATCATGTTAGTGTGAGACAGCAAGAAAAAATATACATGAAAGAAGAAAATCCGAGAGGAAATTGTTAATGTGAAATGGCGAGAGGAGGAAGACATGTGAAACACGTTCGTTTCATCTTTAAGTGGAATGAAATTGTTATAGTTCGACCTTGCATGTAACATTCAAGGACGGGAGTTTGAATTCTCCACATATTAACCTTATGACAAAAAACAGCGGACTATTTAACAAAAAATAATATATAATGTCGTCAACGACATCTCAACAACTTTTGATAAGTTATTGAAAAAGGGACTAATATTTACTCACTTAAAAAGACAAATGACTAAAGCAAATAAAACGTTTACTCGTTTAAAAAACATAAAAGACTAGAACAAATAAATTAATATAAAAGATAAAGTTTTATCTACTTTATCCTCTTTCATTTCACCCCATCCGATTCTTTTATAAGGAAATCCACATGATAGTCCTCACTCTAGATTTACATATTTTAAATTTGAGAGTGAAATCAGATTTTCTGAATTTACATATTTTAAATTTACATATTTTATTCCCTGCAAGTTTCTTAAGGTAAGACTTTTTCTCCAATGTGTTGTAGTTGATGAAATCAGATTTTCTGAATTCTACATTTGACGTATTCATGCATTCAAAACTTCTATACTCATTGAATCAAGATTAAACGGTCTATATTTTAATAAAGTTTTTTTAAACAAACAATACCAAACTTAAAATATGGACATTATAATCTTTGATAAAACGAATGTACATGTATGCAATCATAATACATAGTGAGTAGGTGTGGGCTCAAAAAATGTAATAACTTCACAAAAGTAGAAGAAAATGTTAATGATATTCCCAACTTAAGCTTCCATATGCCACTCTGGTCAATACTGAATTATGAATCTTACAAATACTTTGTCATCTCTTAATATTTTGATAAATTCTTATTTTATGGGGTTTGATTTATCAAATCTGTTTTATTTTTATATTGTATAAAAACTTTGAATAAAAAAAAATTGGTTAACTAGTGTTTTAAATTACATGCATACAAACTTTGAATTTTAAAAGTATAATTTAGAAAAATTTGTTCCACAGGCAAATACATTAATTATTGAATTGAATAAATCTAAAAATAAATTAATTGGTATTTAATTTTAATTTACAGCAGACTATGGGATTGTGGTTGAAAGAGTTAGAAAGCACGAGCTAGTGTGTGAGCTATGGCAGTTTATTCAACCTTCTTATTCAATTCTTCTTCATTGACATTCTCCTCTCATTCTCATTTCAATTTTCACAATCTCAAACTCAAAAACCTAAATTCAAATTCAATGTCTTCTTCTTCACTTCCTATAAAATCACCATTCCATTTACCTTCTTCCAATCTCAAACATCGAACCGTTTTCAAATTCCATTCTTCTTCTTCTTCTTCCTCTTCTTCCGATTGGTCCACTGCAACTAAAAAAACCGTTTTATTAACCTCCGTAACTACCGTTTCTTTAGCTGTTGCTAATCGCGTTCTTTATAAATTAGCTCTTGTTCCTATGAGTAATTACCCTTTTTTCCTTGCTCAGTTAAATACTTTTGGGTGGGTACTTTTCTGCTAATTTTATTAATTTATTTGTTATGATTGTGAAATGATGATTTTTTTTTTTTAATTGTTTTTGTGGTTTAGGTATGTTGTTATATACTTTAGCATTTTGTATATACGATACCGGTTAGGAATTGTTACAAATGAGATGCTTGCGATTCCGAAATGGCGGTTTTTTGTTATCGGGTTTTTGGAAGCTTTGGGATTGGTTTCTGGAATGTCTGCTGGAGGTAACTGTTTCTCATTCTGATATAGCTAGATTTTCCTTTTTTCTGTTTTTATTTTTTATTTTTTTAATTCTTGTAATTGTTATTGAATTTATTACTTAAGTGAGGGGAGTGAAAATAAAAGTAATTTGGGGCGTGTTTGAATTGACTTATTTGAATTTATCTACTGACATAAGCACTGTAAGATTGTATGGGAGAGCTTATGGAAACTGGTTATGAATAGCTTATGAAATCACCATAAGTTTGTTTGGGAGATGATAGAATGTAGGATTGGAAACAATGAGATAGATTCAAGAAGTTTCTACTCAGTTAGCGTAGTTGGCGTTACTGGCATAGTAATACAGAGGCTGTAAATACAGTTGTAATCAACAGATTATAATTTAATAAAACATATAATTTTCAGTTTTTAAGTTCTAGAAAGTATCTTTTGACTCTCTAGATTCAATAAAACTGAACGTTGGTTACCTTCTGCAGCAATACTTCCTGGACCAGTCATACCCATACTGAATCAGGTATCTTAAATATTTTGAGTGGCCCTTGTTGTCTTGTCATATGACAAGAGAGTGATAAAAGAAATAACATTTGTCTCTATTTTGGATAATAGACATCTGCCCTTTATTTTAAGTTTAATTTATTTTATGATCCTCTTTTGTCATACCTTTCGCAAGGTCTTATTCAAGAAACCTACCTTTCATTTGAGAGCTTAACTAGAAATGTTCTGGCCTTGATTGGGTTTAGTTTAGTTAATGATATCTGACCTGATGATGGTCTTTGTAGATCTTATAGTTTTGGTGTTTATTACTACATTCGTCCCATATTAAGGGTCACATTAGCAAAAGAAAAAGGTCCCAAAATAAGTGTCGTTTTATGTTTTCAATGTAACTTCAATTATTTTATTCTAATTCTACATGCGAATTAATATAATGGGCATCACTCTCAAGTTTATTATACTCCACTGTGAATTTACGATAATTATGTAAAATTGTTACACTCTTTAATTATTTACAACTTTTATTAACCTGTGTGAAAAAACCTAAAGCGGCACTTAATATGGGGAGGGAGTAACTTGTAGCATTCATATAAACTGAGACTGCTTTCTTCTTACTACTAACTGTAGGTGTTATCAAACCTAATTTTCTCCTTTTATCTTTCAAAAGTACTGACTGATACAACTAGTGTCATCCAACATATTTCTTCATGGACAATGTAATCCATTTTTGTTCACATGTTAACTCAATTCTGTGTCTCATTTTGGAGGCATCATAGGTAATCCATTTCATTGGCATATTTATAATAGGTTAGTAGCATGTAGCATTGCTCAAAGTATAGGAGGTTTGTTATTTAAAAACATATTTGGTATGTATTGACAACATGTCTACATATTCCCATTATTAGCCTCACCTATTATTTCGACCAGAATGGAAGAACATGACAGAATATTGCCGCAAAATCTGTGGCTAGAATGTTTATTAACTAACCAGAATTGTTATGGTATAATAGTGAGATGGTACTCTAAATCATAGGTCTTCTAAATAATGTTGGGGCCATTCTCTATTCAATTGGATCCATTTCCAAATTGTTAGCACTTCTCTTGTGATTTTGTTAACCAGTGTAGTGGTTATTTTAATGGATTACTATGTGTAACATAAATTCTCAAAACATTGTAAATTCTTTATATTGCAGACTTTTTTAGTTTGGCAGTTGATGTTTTCCGCACTTATCCTGAGGAGAAGGTACTCAATTAACCAAATTGTTGGGTGTTTACTAGTAGCTGCTGGTGTTGTGGTTGCTATCTCAAGGTAGGTTAACTTTCTTATCTGGAGAAATACAGTAATCACTGTCACTACTCTCCATATTTAATTTCCCATGCCGAATTTCCTTACTAATTTGACTACCTATGTGTCGATTGCTTACTTTCTTTTGGGCATAAAGATTTTTTTTCCCTTAATATTATCAAAGATACTGAGACATTTTTATACATTGTGACACACGTTAAATAAAGTGGGCCTATCTGATAGTTTGTTTCCCATAATTGCAGTGGCTCTAATGCAGGTCAAATGCTCTCTAAAGTTGATTTCGTGTGGCCAGCATTGATGATAGTTTCTTGTGCCTTTCAAGCCGGGGCTTCGATAATCAAGGTTAGTTCATACATAGATGTTTATATTAGTTAATCCTTGTCTGTTAGGGAACAATATAATTAATGCATTTTTATGAACGGCAGGAATTTGTTTTTCTTGATTCTTCCACTCGATTAAAGGTATGCTTTCTTTTACTCCTTTTTGGTGGAAGGGGGTTTAAGGTCACTTGCTCAAATGTAGGCTAATGTTTCCATTGGCATCTTTTTCATGGGCATGACTTGAAGTACATTATCTTTTTTGCGTGCAGCAAAAGTCGTTGGATATATTTGTGGTCAATTCTTTTGGATCTGGATTTCAGGTACGGCTTTCTGTAATAACATGAATTGAAAATGGTTTAAATATGATGATTGTTGCAATATATATTACAAAGTACAGAATCTACCTTTCGAAAATTGTAAACGACGTAATAAAACCAAAGTAATTTTTTAGTTTATATTTTGTATTGCTGATATCTTAGCAGCTGCTTTATCTTGTGAGATCAAATTATATGCTCTCTATCCCTTTATATAATCTCCAAATGCATTACTTTTGTTTGTCCCCTTACAAATAGCAAATGCTAACTGTTAGTGCGCTTGGATTATTAGTGTTAGGAGTCTTATTATATACACCATATATACCTGACCTAAAAGATATGTATCCAGTCAATATTTTATATCACAGCGTCACATATTAGCTAAATATCCATTTCCCGCCATCCAAACCCTATAAATTTAGGTAACTGAGTGTGATGAAAAGTTATCTGAAATTTGTCTCTGTAGCCTAGTGGGAGAAATTATACTGCTAAATTGTTGATATCTGAATTTACTGACTTATGGATCGCATCACTGAAAACATTTAATGCCTTTCATAAAAGACTTACAAGCTTACATTCCCAATGCTAACAAGGCACCATCGGTTACCATCAAGTTGCAATTGTTTGCTTCCGTATACAATGACCAGACTTGGATGAACAAGTCCTTTATGTCTATTCATCCAATGTCTAATTCTGGGATTTCACTTTGCTTGCCTTTTTCTTCTATTTTTCTGACATTAGGCGTATGGACTCTGACCAAAACAGAGAATTGATCTTGACAGACTGCTTTGAGTTAGGACTACATTTTTCTTATGTAAAAGCTTTAGGGGTGGTTTTTTGTTCTTCTTTGTAATAGTACAACATTGTCCAGACTCCATAGTAGACTACTTTCACTTATGGGCATTTTTAAAAATACTAAGTACTAACAATGTAGTGTCTTACACACTCTTTAGTAATTGAATAAAACATATGTGGGTCATAGTAAATCATGTGGGTCTCATTTTTTTTTGGTGGGAGCCACATGAATTTAACTAAACAATAAAAAAACGTGTTAATTTCCTCTTGACATTTTGAGTTTATTATTTTGGCTATGTATATTTTATGTATATTTAATTAAAAATTGTGAGGCATATTTATGGTTGGCTTTTGATGTGTATTGTAGGCTCTTTTCGTGCTTCTCTTTCTACCTCTAATCTCTAACTTGAAAGGAATACCATTTGTTCAACTACCTGCATATCTTAAAAGTGGTGCTGGTTGCTTTCTAAACATTGGAGCTGGTAAAACAGGTAAGCTTTAATATATACATAGAAATGCAATACCACATCTTACAACTTGCCTTTCTGTTATTGTCTACATTTCCTTTTAATTCTTTTGCTCTTACATCACAATACTATCCAATTAGTTATTATGAGCAAATTATTATTTTCTTGATTGCCTTAATGTGTTACAAATTACAATCCAATTGCAAGATATTGGACATGATTCCCACAGCAGAAGTATATGATCATGGACCCTCCCACCACAGTAGCTAGCTTTAGTAGTGTGATTCTCATAAGGGCTTATATCAATTAGTATGGGAGCCTTCCACCATGTCCCTCCATTGCAAACTGGTTTTGTATGTGGTGATGCTGGCTACTGAGCATGGTGGAACTTTAGGATGCTATTGCGTATCGGGGCTTGTGTCCTGTGTCAGAAGTATAGGGGACTGATGGTTTATATGTTCCTGGGATTTTTTAAGACATTGCTGTGTTATGATTCACTCAAGGTTCATATCACAATGCTATACCTTATCTGAAGTACTAGGAAGAATATAACCCTTAGTCCTCAGATGAGAAGACAGCCAAACATAAGAATGGGTGTACAATCCAAATAGGATATTAAATCGAAATTCTCATAATTGTGAGATTTGCTATTTAACCTTTCTCCATTTTTTTGTGAAAAGTTTCAACATAAACTGTCACAATCCAATTATTAATTAGCTCTTCTTCCCCATGATAATTTTGAACCTGTCAAAAACATTCATTTCCATGGCTCAGGTTGTGATGGTGCTCCCTTGCTTCCGCTGCTCTACGTAGTTACCAATTTGGCATTCAACATATCCCTGCTTAACGTACTAAAAAGTTCTTCTGCAGTTGTTGCTTCTCTCATGTTAATGTTGTCAGGTTCTCTCTCTCTCTCTCCCCCTCCCTCCCTTTATGTGTGCACATGTGTGATAGAATCAAATGACACTGTGTCAAATTTTTATACGATAATCATATATTTTTGAGTCTTTTAGCTAATGCGTGCTTATGGTGTTTGCAGTGCCAATTTCTGTTTATGTTCTTTCCCTTCCATTACCATATCTTCCCGAGGGAGGAACAACATTGAGTCCATTCTTTCTGCTTGGTTGTGCAATTCTTGTATGTGGGCTTTATACATACAACACAACCCGACCTGCAAGGAATAGTTCAGAAGTTGACTGAAACAGATCTATTTGTGTAACCAATGCTGAGGAGAAAATACCAGCTTGGCAATTGGTGCTCTAACGGAGAAATGTTTTTTCTACTCATTTTGCCATCAGATCATTGAAAATATTTATTGTTGCACATGTACTTTTGCTTATTGTAGAAGCATATTTTCCCATACGAATAATATATAGAAACAGACGAATGTATTGACCGAAACGCATTTATTTCTTATGCAACCTAATTTGTTTGTTTCTTAAGGTAACCACAAAATACTTGAATGGATGTAACCAAGAATAATAAATAATGCTTGAATGGATTAAATACATTTTTTTGGCAAAATTCGATGTTTGTCACAAAATTTTATTCATTTCAGTTCGTACAGAAACAGAAAATGAGTTAAATGTTATCAGTCCCTGTGAAAAGGGAAGTGTTTAAGTTCGCCCCTGATTTTAAAATGAATATTTTTGGTCCCCTTGTTGTGTCGCTTGCTCACCTTAATTCCATTAAGTTATATTGTATGTCTTCTTTTTTGTGGTGTAATTTATATGTCTGAGAAAATTAAAACTGACACAAATGGTATTTGTCATGGCTTACTCTCTCCAAATCATGTGAATAGTCGCTCTCTCCGTCCCCCTAACGATCCCAACTCAAACCACCATCTCTCACTTTCTGAACACAGCATTGTCAACCACAACTGAAATTGTCCTTCACTGCCTAAGCAATCATGGCTGGCCAATCCATTGCAAATATGTGATTTCAACTTCATCTTAGAAAATAGGGAAAATGTTCAAGAAATTGATCTCTCGTTTCTTTCTCCTTTCTTCTCAATTCTCTCTTAGATTTTATTTTGTACTTGATGCTACAAATAATAAACAACTCCAAGCTTTTTTTTTTTCTTCTTCTATGTTTACAGTTTGTTGCGTTTTCGATCTAATCCATGTTGTTTATGTAACATACAAAAAGCACCTAAGGAATTGTACCTAAGTTTTTTCCTTGGTGTAAATTGGATTCCAAGTTTGGAGCAAAATCTCAATATTTAGAGAGAAAAAATGAAAAGTGTGAATTGAATTTAGATATTGCGTAATTGATGGATCCAAAGCTCATGTTAGCAAAATTGATGATATTTGTTAAACCAATAATAAAATTGTTAGTTCTGAATGGACCAAAAGACATGTTTAAATCAAAGTGACACAAAAGGTGGGGTTAACAGCTAATGGTGTGTGCAAAGAAATTCAACATGTATAGCCATAAGTCTAATGCCAGCATTCAATTGCCCACGCTCTACCCCACAACAATCAAGTTAAGACTGAAATATAGGAACAACAATTAGCTTCCTGAATTGGAGATGTAAAAGCAATGCAAGCAGCATAGAGCAATAGGCTCGATGAAAAGAATACATGTCTCACAAAATAGGGTGCATTTATATAACGGCCAATTAACAATCATTTCAATTCTTCTAAAATCTCAAATCTAGGTTCTCAATAAACAAAGCACCCTGGCAGATTAGGATGATAATAATAACAACAACAACAACAACAATAATCGTGATGATGATGATATAATGGTAATATGGAAACAATCAAAATCTACA
>Ga0315913_1000659_pt1 | contig 32670 bp, 13 predicted proteins | sample MpolsnodulesMG_FD_207736 | JGI IMG/M metagenome (GOLD analysis project Ga0315913, IMG submission 207736) | Medicago polymorpha root nodule microbial communities from Los Angeles, California, United States - small nodules | ecosystem: Host-associated > Plants > Roots > Nodule | place: USA...
TTGAAGGGCTTCATTTGTCCAATTTTAAAGTTCCCCTAAATTGGGGGGTTTTGGGGGGTTAAACATACAAATTGACAATTTTTTCATCATAATTATTCAAAATTTCAATTATAACTTATAAGATAAATTACAAAGTATATCACAATGTATTGATTTTAAGAGAAAAAAATGGTAAAATAGTAAAATTATCACATAAGCCCTCCATTTCCTTTCCTTGTTGGTTTCTTTAACTCCCAAACAAGAGGAAGACTTTCCCTCCTTTCTCCCTTCCCTTCCCCTCCTAAGCCTTTCCTTCCCCCCACTCAAAACTCGCAAACAAAACCTAAGGTTCTAACCGAATAATGATCCAAGATACCCCTTATCTCTCTTCTCATTCCTTTATATAACCAACTCTACTTTCTTTCTCTCGTGTAACTAACTCTCCCTCTAAGTGTGCCTTGAACATTTGGGCCTATGTGTAACATATTAGATCCAATCAATGACACAGTATGAAAGAGAGATTATTGTGTTTCATATACTATATATTTTTCAACTTTTAATTCACAAATATTTGTGAAACAGATAGAGTATATCTTACCATACATTTGACAGTGATTAATAAGTTTACGGAAAATAGTGTCAGTGTCTGTCTGGATATACACTTATAAACAACTGAATAAACACAATGAGTGTATAAAACATTTTTCAACTTAACTTATTTCCATAGAGTTCCATGCTTAACTCTGAATATACATCCAATTAACTTCCGTTTACTTTCTGAGATCTAGTAATTTCGGATTCAGAATTGTTAAAAATTCATCAATTGAAGAAAAGATATAAAGATTGAGAGGAAACATCAGAAAATATGTTTACATGAACTCTTCAAAAATTGTGAAAAGACAAATAAAAGTTGGTTGAAGTAATTTGAGGTCATTCTACAAACAAGGAAACAATTCTATGTTTGCTAAAATTCAATAAGAAAATATTTTACACAACCAAATATCCAAAAGGGTGTGCATACAAACCTCACCCTCTGAGACATAAAAAGAGAAAATATAGCACATCCCTTTACACTATTACACACCACCTAAGATCAAAGTTGTTGTAATGTACGCGAAACACAGAATTCTAACAACAACTAAGCAATAAAATAGCATCGAGGGGTCAAGAGAAGTCCTAGTAAACCATTCATACTTGAACAGTGGTTAACATCACTAAACATCGCCGTTACCTTGCTGAGCCTTTGACTCATAAAAGAGCCTTACAGTAGAGTAAATGGTAGAAGGTTCAGCCATTGCACCATTGCCATAATCCCCACAAGCTAACCTCTTTGTAACAGGTGGAATGAGAGAAATACCGAGCTCGTCAATGGCGATGAGATGCCTCTCTGTGAAAGGATTGTTCCACATAAAAGTGTTCATGGCTGGCGCAACAAAGAATGGCTTGCTGTAGTCCCAGGCTCGCACGATACATGTGAGTAGATTGTCACACAACCCTCCAGCAATCTATAACAACAAACATTTTAAGTTATAGACACGAAAAAGGTTGCGATTTCAATTACTTAAGTATAATAGAAACATGCATGTAACCATACATAAGATGTACATACAAAACTGAACATCATATGTTAGGATTATAGAATAGAGGGAAATTATAGTAGTTATAAAATAGATATCAGTTGTTAGAGTAATTAGTTAGTTATTTGTTTAGTTAGTTCATAGTCACATAATTCACAATTCCCATTGGTTCGTGGTACGCGACATGTGAAAAATTCGGTGCATTTCACCGTTTATTTATTTAATTTTTATTTTATAGTTCAAACCTTTTTTTTTATCAACCAATCAGCGTTATCTTTTCTTTGGTACGCCTGGTATGGCAATTTGTGTGAATTCCACGTGAATTGATGCATACCAATATGTAGAAGTATCCGAATTCGGTGCTCGCGAATTGGTTTGCACCTGCGTGGTTCTCAGCCTGGTGCACAAATTATGTTAATATGAGTTAGTTAGCTAGGTTTAAGGTTGTAGTTAGATTTCTATTTGGGTTTTGTTTTTTGTTGTATTTCTGTTATAGGTTAGTTGCTATAGATCCTTACCCATCATCCCTTTCTTTTGTAATAGAAGGTCTATAAATATAACCTTCTTCCCTTAGAAAAGTATCTTTGGCATATATCTTAGTTGTAATTGGTTGTATAACCACCAGTGCAGGAGAACTTGCTCCCTTGTTATTTCTTATTCTTAATCAGAAGTGTTTTTTCTTTCGAATCCAACTCTTGGGTTGCTAACATCATATAACGGATAGGAACACATTGTCACACAAACTTGTCGGAACTAAAGCAATTGGAAAGTCTTCTAGAGCCTATTAACTTTCTAAAAACATTTCAGTTTCAATTTCTAAAATTTGTGTTCAGTTTAAATTACTAACAAGGAGATTGAAGACTTATGTAGTAAACAATTGTGATAGTAAGATGGAAGACTAGCTAGGACAAATGCATTTCTAGAAACAATACAGTGGTTTAGCATTTTCAAAATTTATAAAAAAATGTTATCTGTTTAAAAAAATTGTAAAAGAAAACAGTGAAGAAAATATTTGATCTATATTCTCTAATGTTTATTTGTTGAAGTGAAAATGAAAACAGGGCACATGGCAGTAAACGGGCCTTTAATGTACAGTAAATACAAGTCATTGATTTGATCATGTATCTATGTAGACAAAATAGATAAAATAAGCCAATATTTATCAAATTAATTACCTTGCCAAGAGTGTTTGCCGACAATGGAGCAATGACCATGATATCAGCCCATTTGCGAAGCTCAATGTGAAGCACGCTATCGCCTAGTTTCTTCCAACTAGACCATTCATCGTCGTCCGTATACAAAATCACATCCTTGGGAATCGCTGTTCTTTCAATAAAATGCAAAGACGATTTTGTGGCAACAGCTCTTACTTCTGCCCATTCAGAGAAACAATGACAAAGATTTGCAAATTTAACCGCAGCAACACTTCCACTAGTAGCGAGTAAAATCCGAGGCTTCCTAGGGGCAGCAGCAGTCACCGACATATTCTCTCCAACTGAACTCACAGGTTCTGGGCTGGCCATCATCAACCAGAGATTTCAACAAAGATCTTAAATATCCACCATTCAAACAGGAGTTTCAGCTTGCTCATAAAACAAACCTTCAAATTGGTAACGTAAAATCCCTTTAGAGGACAGTAAATAATGAACTGAATTGCACAAAGTCCATCTAAAAAGGATTCCTTAGTTATTAAAATTGAAATTGTGAATATACATGAATCTAATGGACAGCGAAACACCCAACCTAAAATGTATATTCTACATTGTCTATGAAGCACAGAGACAGACACGGACACGGACACCAGACATGACACAGACATGCCGACACCGATAATAATTTCAGATAATCATACAATTCAATGTAATCATTGAAAAGTGTAGGAAAATTCGAAACAGAAGAAGACAAGCGTGAAGAGCATTTTCACAAACAGTTTAGATGCAATAACTAAAAGTAAAAAAATGAGTAAGAATTCTGACCTCAAACAAAAGCGAAAGGAATTCTTAGATCTTCAAAACCCTTGCTTCCCTTCTCGTGTTTTGTTTCAAACCAACTCAACATAGATCTGCGCTCCAACAAAAATAAAAATTCTTTTTGTAAATTATAAGAGGGAAGACTTTTATTTTATTTTTGTTCTCTTTTCCTTTTTATAAAGAGAAATCATATTTACCCTGGCCATTAAAAAAAAGAAAAAAAAAAATGATATTTATACAATTATTTTGTGACAATTTTAGACAACTTTCTTTTTCATGTTTACATGATGTTTTTTTCTTCTTTCTTCATTTTTCTCTCTTCATTGTTTTTGATCAATAAAATGAGAGAAAAACAAGTTTGTCACCAAAGTTGTCTTCAAATGGATGTACATATATCACTACTCTTTTATAAATTACTTTACATAAATCATGTGTATTAAAGAAATGGTTGAAATAATAAATTTGGAGTTTAAGGTTGATGGGTTGACGGTCTAAAACAACTTTGCACACACAATCGATCAAAACATTTAGAATCGTCACATCAATTAATGTTTTTAATTTGTGTAACAATTTGAAATGTTTTGATTTGCTTGTGTGCAAAGTTGTTTTAGTCTTTTAGATAGTCAATCCATTATCATTAAACTCGTAAATTTGTCTGAAATGTATGTAACTACTACTAAAATTATCCAACCGGTATCAATGTATTCAATGTTGATTTTTCATTTGAGTCTTTCTAACCAATACCCCAAGAACAATGATTAATGAATCGCTAAATAGAAAGTTTGTCTTGAAATCATAAGTTTTTTATTTTTGATTAAATATTATAGGTTTTTTTTTCTAACCTATGCAATATTGCATAGGTTAAGGTGCAATAAATACACCACTTTAATCAACATAAGTTATCTTATTAATTGTATTTTCTTGAAAAATGATTTTTATTTATTTATTTTTTGAATAAATCTTCTTTTTCCTCTCCTTAAATAAGAAAAGATGATATAATGTGTATATACGAAATAAAACTATACGTTTTAATTCAACAAAAAAAAATTATGTGTTTTGATATACTGAAAAACTATAAAGAAATAGTACATTTTATTTATTTACGTTAGGATCAAATTAACTATTCTAACCTTAGTGATTAATTACATCTTGTTTTCTTTTCAGAAAAATTAAGTACTGAAAAAATGAGATTTCTTTTCTTTTATAAATTGATATATGAGATTTCATTTGATCCCAACGTAAATATTGAAAAAAAATTACTTAGTTGGATAATTACCGATTTTTTATACTAAAACAAATGTCACTATATCGGATCAAAATAATGGTTAGAAGATATAATTTCATATATTATGCATATCAATTTATGACTAATATAACGTGTAATTTTTTTGTCAAGCTATATAATTTCATTTCAAATATAAAGTACATCTTTTTGTATTAAGGTTTGAAAAAAAATATTCTAAAAATAAATAGAATGGTTAATAGGAGAGATAAAAAAAATCATTTTTCAAAAAAATACAATTAATAAGACAACTTACGTTAATTGAAGTGTGTATTTATTGCACCTTAACCTATGCAAGATTGCAGAGGTTAGAAAAACCCAAATATTATTTATACCACTTTTATATTGAATTTACTTGTTTTAGTTGATTAATCAATGTCCATGGAGCACTTGTTAGCATTATTTTTTTCATTTTTAAAACAAACTAGTATTATTACTATTAATGAATGAATGATGTATTTGAAAGTAAAAACAACAATAAACGGATCTAAAATTTGTTGAGGGTCTTTTTATCTACGGACAATTTTTTTTAACTGGTCTCATAAAAAAATGTGGATATTATAAACTACATGGTGGAATTTTCTTCATTAAATTGTTCGTTTGGAGTTTAGTCAAGAGGTATATAAAGTTTGACAATTTTTTTTTTACATGAGTTGAATTTGAGTTCTTTGAACGATTTGTTCTCTTCAGTGGAGCTCTTCTTTTTTTTATTTCATGATTTTTTTTATGGTAATTGGATAATGCCCCAATACAAAGGAGATAAGATCTTTGAATTCAAAAAACACTTACAAATATATTTCCACTAAGCTCCCTCCAAGAATACCAACGAGGCTCAAACTCGAGGATCTCCGGATTCAAAGTCTATTTTTTTAACTACTAGATCAAATGAAACTTATTACCCCCTTGATCTCAATCAAGTGATTGTCTTACGTGTGATTTTTTTCTTCTTCCTGTGAATTACTCCCTCTGTTCCTTTTTAAGTGTCGTTTTAGAATTTTAACACAAAAATAGCAAAGTGTACAATAATTTTAATCCACTCATAATTTCCTATTTTTCTGCACACTTTATCTTTCCAATAATTTTAATATGTAGCAAACAATTGTTAGTTACAACTCTCTTTCTCCAACAAATTCCTATTTTTGTGCGCGCTTTATCTTTCTCTCATAACAGAACATTTTCAATTTTCTAAATATTATGCATATCTCTTGAAAATTTTAATAAGTACTACTCATGTTATGTATAGAATTTTAACTCTTCATGAAACTATTATCATAAGTAACAAAATTTTGTTTAAATTTGAAGATAAACAATAAACAAATTTTGTTTTAAACCAAAACAAACATACTTTGTTTTAAAAAAACAAACTTTAGTTTTTCAAATATATAGCATTAATTAGTTTTATTGAAAAATATTAGAATAATTGAAAAAGGGTATAGTTGACAAATCATACGTTTAAAATACCAAAACGACGGTTAAATAGGAACGAAAAATCTACCCTAAAAAGACACTTAAAAAGGAACGAGGGAGTATCTATTTTATAAATAAATAGAAAATAACATTATCTTGGTGAGAAATGTGTTGGAAAGTGTGTGTTAGAATGTGTGTTGCTAGCATTTCTCTTGTCTTGGTACAAGTAAAGATGGTGCTCCTGCATTAATTTCATTTATTTATATTGAGAAATGCTAGCAACACACCTTCTAACACACACTTTTCAACACAGATTGACTAAAATTCACATGGGACCCACAAAAAGTATATAGGACCCATATGATTTGGTGGGACCCATGTGAATTTTAACCAAAGAAAGTGTGTTGAAAAGTGTGTGTTAGAAGGTGTGTTGCTAGAATTCCTCATTTATATTTGTAGTACCAAAGTTAGTAGGAGCCTTCTAGCATAAACTTCGAAGATTTGAGAACTTAACACACATACAACCATTTGGTCAAAAAAAAAAAAAACACATACAACCTACCACCTAATATAGTTTAACAAAATCTCAACTATACAAGGTTTTGACTTTCATGTTGCTTTGGAATTTCAAGGGCAACACAATGCAAGTAATCATCTCTACAACCAACGAAAATCCGGCCACCAATCATCAAAGGCGAAGAGAAAATATCCCTCGGCAACTTAAGTTTTGCAAACTGTTCCACCTCACATTTTAAATGATTTTTATTTTCGGAGAAATTTGTGTTCACTCGAAGAATGTGTATGCATCCAGAACTAGAACAAGCGCAAATTAACCTGAAAATGACAAAAATTATGTTTGAATTTGATAGCTGATATTGTCTCTTTAACTAAGAAAACAAACTAGGCTAACCTGTCTGGAGTGTTGGAGGCATCAGCCTCCAGCTGTAAGTGCTCGTCAACATAAGCAGATGCAGTAATTGGATCTCCAACGTTGTATTCCCATATTAGGTCTCCCTTTTCCTGGTGTTAATCCAACATATGGAATAAAACAAACATTATTAACCGAAACAAAATCATTTTTTTATCACTGTATAGTACTACATGGGACAACGACCTAGCAATAGGTTTTTCCCCAAATTCTCCCCTCTTCAAATTCTAGTCTCACATCCTATAAAAAACTCGTAATTTCACGAATTTTGTGACTTCTCAACATTTAAAAGTATTTCATTTCATATTCCCAAATGCATTAGGAAATATCTGAATGTTTGGATATAAAATGAGACTTTAATGGTTTCAGATCAAAGAAAATTTACAGCCAGTGACTTGCTTAGTTTAGAAATTGAGGGACTTGATTAGATAAATAAAAACTAGAGAGACCAATATCAAATATAGTTCAAATTAGAGAGAGAGAAAAATAAAATTCAATCAGTTCAAACTTCAAAGTAAAAAAGTGGCTGAACATGATGAATCTGTACGGTCAAAAGTTAAATTGATCAAAAAGACGACGAGAAAAAAAAATGGAACAAGTTTATCTGCTGGTTCTCACCAGTTTGAATGAGTACACACTTCCATTTCTGCAGCATACAAGCACCTACGGTGGAATAAAAGAATAATAATATAAATAAATGATTCGCCAATCATTTAGAATAACTGTAATACTAATAATATACCCAATAACTAATTACACCAATACCGAGACTCCACAATGACGCATACACTTTACTTTGGAAGAACTACATGTATTAAATTGAGTGAACCAGACCAAAGCACTTTCCTTATTACTATTATGAACATACTAAGGGCTAAACAGAAGCCAACATTAATTTTCATAATTTTCATTGACCTTGACAAAAGGATGTGAAGTCCATGTAGAGAATAATGTACCTCATGAGGATTAACAGAAGGTATGCATGGCCCTGCAAATATTGGACCACCACATGTTTTCTGAACAAAATTTATTGACAAAAAAGGCACGTTAAAATTACTTCCTTCAGGGAACAAATTGCAAATATACGAAGGTTCATACTCCATACCTTCCAAATTATGGATCTGTTGGGATCCAATGCAAGAACATGGCCATCTACCAAGCAACATATCACTGCACAAATAGGAAAAAGGATTACCAGTCTAACGAAGAGTGATTGACACAATCATCAAAAGGAAGAGTGCATGACATACCAGTTCCATTTTTGGCGACAGCCAGAGAACCAAACACGGGAACTTCTAACTCAAGTAGCCACAATATACTAAATGGCGAAGCCTGGATTTAGTACAGGAATACTTTAGTCGGAATTAAGATCAATAGCTCAATTAACTTGAACATGTAGGCAGGTTCAATAGCTATATCAAAAGATTAATGCATCTAATGATAAATAAAAGGACGAATCTCCTGTGTCAGCAAAGAAACCTTAATCTTTTCTTTTCATTCCCTTTTATAATTTTTCTTGTCCATTTCGATTCGATCACTAGAGATTTTGGCTGAAAAGCTGTTTCGCTTTAAAAAGTTCCAAAATGGATGAACAATTAATTTAGTTCCATTAAGCTGTTTTCATTTATTCCAGACTGATACTTTTGAATTCACTGGGAAGAAGCTCACATATCTAATATGGTATGATTTTAACAATAACCCAAACCCAAAGTCTGGAATTTGGGTATCAGGAGAAAGGGCAGTCTATATCAGTGCAAAATTGAAGTCGCCAGAAAGAAATATATTTTTGCAAGTATGTTAATAGATTTATGAATTGATCGTACTGATATCGATACTGCTGTTATACGACCACCAGTAGAGGCCACATAAAGCAAGCCACGAACCTACATGAAACATTAGTACAAAAGGTTAAGAACTCGGTATAAAACGTTGAACTAACCAATATAGATTTACTATGTCCTTTAGAAATGAAATTCACCTCATCAATTGCAGGTGACCCATATATACTGCCTCCACATGATAGCTTATAGACACAACAATGATTTTTGTAATCGAGAGCGTATAAGGTATGATCATACGAGCCACACCTGTAGAAACATTAAACCATGCTGAAAACTTTCCAATCAAGCTACATGTAGTAACTTTTTTAACAGGTTATGGACTTCTGACAATAAAAGATGTTTAAACTTTAAATATCTAAACTACAAACATGTGCTCATGTAGCAAGAAGTTTCACCCATATTTTGTCCAATATTTATTTTTATTTTGTACAAAGTGATGTTTAATTTCGACATAAAGTATGTTTAGAAGATAAACTTTCTTAGACATAAAAGAGGAAAAGTGCTACAGGGGACAGAGCAGATGATATCTTCCAAAACAGAACAGTCAACAAGAGTAAAAAAAAATAATATGAAGTCAAAGGGAAGCACATTCTACAGCAAACATAGTCCCATCGGAACTCAGAATTTCTGAGAATATGAATTCCTACAATATGTTATAATATCTTGATATTATCTTAGAGTATCTTAAATTATCATGATATTAGTTTCCTATCTTCGTGTATCTAAGACCATCTCTTGACTATTTCTTGTTATTATCATTTATAGACTATTTCCCTGTTTCGCTAGGATTTGGAGCCGAATTAGTATAAAAAATCATAAACATTAATCATATCAAACCATATTGATAATTTCTTTACCAAAAAAAAAAACTACATTCATAATTTGTTGGAATTTGGGACCTAAATCATCCTTACAAAACCGGCTTGTAAGGTGAGGATTGCCTCCTCAATATAAACTCTTATCAAGAGTCTTATCTATCCGATGTGGGACTTGAATTTTTTCCCAATACACCCCCGTCACGCCCAACACTCTCTAGGCTTGATGCATGAATCGGTAGGTGGCCCTCGAATTTGACAAGCTCTGATACCATGTTGAAATTTGGGACCTAACTCATCCTTACAATACCGGCTTGTAAGGTGAGGATTGCCTCCTCAATATAAACTCTTATCAAGAGTCTTATCTATCCGATGTGGGACTTGGGTTTTTTCCCAATATAATTCAAAGTCTTTATTCTTTTTCTTCCCTTTTTATCTAAATCCTATAAGGCTGTAACTTCAACACTAATTTTAGCACAAACTGCTAGATACTTAAATCAAATACGCACCATAGATCAACTCATCCACGAAAATAATGATATACAAAAAGTATGCAAAATCACTTGAATACATCGAAAGAGAAGCAAAAAAAGAATTACCAGATCAATTGTCTGCATGTGTCTACAACTGGCTGTGATTTAACCTTCAAGAGTTCAAAACATAAATTAGACATTGACCACGAAAGGGGGGGTTATAACCACGTAACCTTTTCTAAATGAAAATAATAATTGGAGATAAAAGATGCTAGAAACTAGGTACATGGGGAGGAAAAAATAGAAAAAGTACCAAATAAACAGAGTGTGAAAAACTGAAAATAAAAACCGAGAGTGCACGGCTGCTATGTCTCTGCCTACCATCAAAAATGAAATTTTGAAGAATCAAATATTATTTTATTATTTCACTTATAGATTTTGGTTGATAAAAACAAAAGGTTTTCACTGAAGGTAAAAATTTAACAGGTGGCTATCAATTTGTTAAATTTAATAGGTGCCTGTCAATTTCGGTTTCCAGTTCCTTCTGCAATCACTACATCCCTTCACATGATATGTGCAGTAATAAAAAAATAACTTCACCAAAGAAAACCTAAAACCTTCAGGAAGACACCATAAAACCTCAATGAAGAAAAGACAAAATTATAGTGTTAAAACTAGATACCTCACCAGATGTTTGAAAAACCCAGCAGATGTGTCCATTCCAAAAATCAAGAAAATAGATTTTTCCCATGTAACATCCAACAACCACCTACAGAAATACCACATGTTGGAACAAATGGATAGAATCTTGTAGTACTTAACAATTAAACACTTACCTGGGAAAAATCAGAAACAACCGCTGCTGTACATTCAATCCGACCTTCTAGTTTGATCTCCCACTGCATAGAACCACTAAACCAATTATTAAGCAGCAGGTTTAGTGGTTCAAGAAAAGAAAATACATACCAAATTCTACTGAACTTCTTTTTATAGATCTAGCGTTAACAGTGCATAGCGCTGCTATAATTCAAGGATTTACATTTTAACCTTGCTTAACATATATAGGATAAGTTTGGTAACCAAACATGCAGTTTCTATTTATCGGCTGCAAAGCAGGATAACATGAACATATCACATATCTAAATGAAATTGTGAGAAACAGTATAAGTGTGGCAGATAGTCTGAGAGAAAAGAGTGTAAGCAATCTCTTCATTCTTTCATGTAAAAGAAATCTATATCACTTGATGCATTTTACAAAAATTAGGTACTAAGATGTAAAGATGTTATGTGATCTACAACATTCAACAATCTGTACAAATAAATTTTTAAGGGTACAATATTGGTTCAAATTAGATTTAAAAAATAGCCGTTTCTGGTATTGTAATTTTTCATTAGACCCTGGAGATTAAACTATAAAATGAAGAAAGCATTCAAATACAAACATTTATTGATTTAAGGTCAATAACATGAGAAGCACTATACGATGAATTAAAACCATTTATACGAACTATATTTTGTTTATACCTTCTAGCATTTATGCAGAGAAATTTGTGTGAGTGAGATCCAATGAATAAATACAAATCTGAGCCTTTAGACACAACCATGGGTGAAGCATCAACACAAGATTCCATGTAAACTTTCCAAAAGCTCTTCATGTGACCTCTGCTTCCTCTTCGAACATTGGCTGACCAAGTTGTTTGGTGTGTATCCGTTACAGAAGTCTGTCCTTTATACAACACCTTGTTGCAGCGGCTAAATGAAGATGATGAGAATATTGGAAGGGAGTGCCAAGGAAACGGTTCATCTCCCCATGATGTAACATCTGTAGAACCCCTTTTTAAGCGCTTAGAAGGGAACAAAACATCAACTTTATCTTTGGGAGTCACCCTTGACTCGAGAGGAAATGAACTTTCAGTATGATTGGAAGAAAAATGGTTATTTTGTATGTCCGTGTCTAATTGCAAACAATTATCCAACCTATTATGCAAAGAGCATGATCCTCTTTTATGGAGAAGAGCCATACAAAGCTTAAAAGGAGTTGGATAGTAGTAAAGAAATCTCAAGTCAATCCCCAAATTGTGAGCAACATGTGCAGCAGAAAGAGAGTTGCCACCCATAATAAAGAAATCATCGTCATTGCATAACTTTTCAACCAGCAAAGCATCGTGAAATATCTGTTAAAGCCATCACCAGATCAAAAAGTTTCGATAGACACAATTTTTTTACATAAATAGTATAGGAGCCAGCAAGTTACATTTACATGGATAGACATGTACAAACGGAATATATAGAAGTAACATGTCTTATTATATTACAGATTCATAGGTTCATTCATTATTTGTAATGCATCATAGATCATCAAAGGAAAGACTTAATCAGAGAGCAGACAGCAATTGTTTTATGAAAATATAATTTATTAGAGAGAAAAGGGGTAAACAAAATGAGAAGGCCCAAAAGGAAAACAAGCAGTTACAGATGTGTAAACAAAACGAAGCATACTTGAAAAGATCTGAACAAGCTGAGTTATAAATTATGTGTCTAAACCGTCAAATACAGATGTCTAAACAAAATGAACATGCTTGAAAAGATTTGAACAAACTGACATAAATTTGTTCTTCTGAAACAAAATATTGTCTAGAATTGGTTTTCACCTCTTAACACTGCCTCATTAAAATACCTCAGGATTAAAATGGGGACAAAGCACAAAAAGTCATGCCTTGTGCTGAAATTGTAAGTTGCAATAACTACATTGTTGCCATAGCAGGTTGTATTCTTACTTTTCATTAAAGTTTTCATGGGTTTGGCTAACAAGCAGATAACTAAATATTTATTACGAAAAGTAAGAGAAGGACAGGTACAAACACACTTCCCATCCCCATATAAATCTCTTTTCCTCTTCATTTGTGGTTGTGTGCATTCATTGCCAATGGCGATTAGATTTTCAGAGAAGAGAACTGGGCAACAGTACCTAGTATACAGTCTCTTCTACACAGATTTGTAGAGATAGAAGGAAAAAAAATAGATTTGGTATCTAATGTTACCAACCTTTTTAATAATTCTGAGCTATATAAAATACTGAAACTATACCTTTTTAATAAGTTGCAGAAGATTGCTGCAGCTAATGTTACCAACCTTATCCTTGACACTCTTGGTCAATAATGCTTTGCTAACCAACAACTCATAATTAACCTTACTACTAGAAGAGACGGGAAATGATTCTGTAAAGATGAAACGGTTGGGGAGCAAAACTGATGGAAGTCTGTTAATCATCCAACTTCTGATTGCAGGTACCAATAACTCACCCAGTTGTTGTTTGTCCTTCAATATTATAAAGGCTTCAATAAACACAAGCTCTGCTTGAAGATTTCGACAAACTACAGCAGCATCATTTATATCTGGATGTTCCCTTAACAAATTCTCAACTTCTTCCAGGGCAATACGCTGCCCATGGACTTTTACAATACGGTCTTTTCTTCCCAAGAATATAAAATCACCACTTGGCAACTGTTTGACTAAATCACCAGTTCTAAAGTATAACTCGCTTTGGAAAACATCAACAGAATCTTCACAACCATAATTTTGAGGCAATTTTACAAATCCTTCAGACATTATATCAGATTCATCGTAGTAACCCCTAAATATGCAAGAACCACCAACATATAGCTCACCCTCATTTGGTGCACCGTTTTCACCAATAAGCACTACATTGCAGTTAGTAATTGGTAAACCTATTGGAACACTTGTTAGCATTTCTTCCTTCAAAACCAATGGTATCCTCTTGCAATCAAAATATGTACAATCGCCGGAGACCTTAGTTAAAAAATGGATGGGGAACAGAAATGTAAGACGAGAATAGCCAATGATAATGATAGAAAAGAATAGGAAAGTGCAATATGATAAGAACTGTGAAAATTCACATAAACAAATAAAATAACATAATCTACATTCAAAATAAAAGAAGAAAAATTAATGCATTAAATAAGACAAGTGCCAACCCAAAGATCCTCGTGACAAAATCTAACTACATAACTCAAGTTGCATGAGTTCATCAAAACCAGTGTGCCTTAGCTTTAGCCTATTCTTCACCTCTTCATACCATAGCTTGAATATTTGTTGTCTTGTCACCCCAAAAATAACCATAATACCCATGGTTTATATTTTAAAAATAGCAAAAAAAAAAAAAAATACAACTCAAAAGTCAAACAAGCATTACTCTCAAGTGGATAATGTGTCAACCAATTTTTATAAATCAAACCTACTCTATCACTCCTTGATTAAACCCTCCATTAGTCTCTAATTTCCCTACCATACCTTAATTAAACCCTCCAATATTCTCTAAATTTCTTAAGTTTTGAATTTAGTCTTTTCATGGTTCCTCGACTTGGCATGTTGATATAATTAAATTTTCAATAGAGCAGCTGTTCCAGTGGTGATGAGAATAATGATTATGATGTATGGCAACTCTGTTTCTAACTAATTCACTTAGATTATAATATGTGTGACTACTGACTACATACCATTGAATTGCAGTAACAAAGCAAGAACAGTAGACAAGGAAGCAGCAAGAACAATAATTCAAATTACCTTCATACATAGAAAAGAAACAATATCAAGTCAAATTATGTGCGAGTGTCAATGACGACATTGAATCTCTCAAGTAGAAGAATTGAATTTCATAACAAGAACCATACAGGAAATACAAAGTATGAACTTTCTTGCAAAAATCTCAAAGTAGAAGCATAGTTTTCTTCTCTAACCTCGGTACTTCCGTATAAGTTCAAGATTGATGTCTTTGGTAATATAGTTGAAAGCGTCTCCCACAAGGCGAAGGGAAAAGTTTCACCACTTAGTACAAGCAATTTCAGCGAACTTTCGATACGCAAGTCAGCGCGAGTTTGCAATACAGGAAGAATTGTCCGTATTAGTGATGGAACAGCCGTAAGCCTATTAACAGAATAAGCCTGCAGAAGCATTTAATATTACAGGTAAGGGTAAGCAATTAAGTATAACTTCATCACTAACTAATAGAGAATAATAGAATGTACAAGATCATTAATGGCAATACAGAAATCACAAAATCTATATCGAGAATTACCACCATACCTGTAGAAAATCTATTATAGAATAAACATTTTCTTTGAGCTCGCTGAAAGGAGGAATAATTAATACACAAGCAGTCAAAATAGAGCTGAGAAATTCTTGGAGGTGGTCGATGAAGCTAATTGACGACTTAAACAACAATAGCTCCTGCCACGTCAAAGGATACATTCCTTGCATCCATAAAAAACGGTTTGAAAGACCTAGCAAGAATGTAAATCAAATTGTGATACACGAAGATACATATCCATTATAGAAAAATAACATCATTGATGATAAAAAAATAATATTATTGATCATAAACTTTTACTTTAAAAGCATAAGAATTTAGACAGAAACATTATTGCGTGGGATGAAAATAACTAAAATCATTCAATAAGAAATAAACAGTAACAATCAAGCCCACTCTCACTGGGTAGGATTGACTAAATGGGACAATTGACACAGTGAGGCTCTATCAAAAACCAAAATTCCAATAAAAGGATTTTTTTTTACCAAGGTAGTTTAAAATGTTTCTCTTTAAGTTTTCATGCATATTCCTTTTTGAACTGCTTTTCTCACTGAGCCTTTTATTGGTATTCTTCTCACATGACTAAACCATATTTACATGAATTTCAGTCATCTTCTGCATAGTAAGTAAGTGCTACTCAAATGTTTTCCTAAATATGTTTATTTCTAGTATATCTTCATGCAAATATACACACCGATCTGCCTCAACATTTTTATCTCTACTAAACTTCTTTTTCACATGTTGGCACCTCATTATACATAGATCAGCATTGGTCCTGTAATAGATTTTTTTTTTTTTTTTATAGTTTGATAGGCACAATGTGATCGCAAATTACAGCTAATACATTTCTCTATATCATTCACCCAGCTTGAATCCTATACATGACATCTCTATCGATCTCCACATAAATTAAGACCACATACAAGACTTGTTCATTTTCTTCCATATCTTTACATATCAAACCTCACTATAAATACTCCTTCCATCCCTGATTATAAGCACTTTTTGAGAAAAAAATGTGTCCCTAAATATAAGCCCTTATACAAATTACTAGATGCATTTATTATTTTTTTTCCTAAACATACCCCTAATTAATACTAATAACTTGTCTTGAAATATGAAAAGTCAATTTTAATACACATACAAACAACGGACAATTTAGTAATATTCACACACAAAATGTGCACATTAATTGCACCGACAGCTTTTCTTAAGAAATGTGAAAAAGACAAAGAGGGATTATATATAGAGATGGAGGGAGTATATAGTCTCCACGGTTCAACTCATTGGTGTAAAACTGAATAGATTTTCACACATGAGAATACATATAAACAGGATGTTGCTTTGTCCAAAATAAGAGAACTGTTGAATATTGAACATTGATTTATTTCATACAAAGTTAAAAATTCTATGATCCAATAGGTGTTGAATATGATATACTTATTTTCATGTGTATCAAAGAAATAAGGAAGGTTAGGAAACTGACAATTGCACAAGATAACATTTAAGTAAGTAAATCTTGTTTTCGGTAAAGTAGCAGCCGCAACAAACTGTAGTAACAAGTTACCTTGTTCGGTGCCACACACTCCTTTAGGCTTTCCAGATGATCCAGAAGTATACATCAGATAACAGAAAGATCTTTTCTTTTCATTGGCACAATGCCATGCCAAATCTGTTGAAGAACTACATTCTTGAAGATTTTCTTCAATGGAGTATCTCAAAACAGGACAACTAATTGACTTTACCAGCCAATGTGATTCATCAAGCCAGTCCAAGTTACTTTTACTAAATGAAGATTGTGACCCTATAATGAGATCAACATTTGAAGAAGAAGCAACTGACAGTATCCTTTCGTTTGGCCAAAAAGGATCCAAAGGCAAGAAGGCTTCCCCACACCTCAATACTGAGAGAACGGCAATAATATATTCAACAGAAGGAGGCATATAAATTCCCACTATCTTTGGCTTATACTCTTCAATGGAGTTAACATTTGACTCTGCCCTAGGCTTGACATTTTTCAAGGACTCGGATTTCTGAACAGTTCCCTCTTTACGGTGGACACCATCGTTACCTACAGTAGAATACAGGATGCTCGTAATCATTTCCCCATTCGAACATATAAAAAACTAATAGATTATGAAGAAAGAACAAACACAAATACGGCCACCAGACATAGTAATAATTTGAGAAAATAGAAGTGATTGAACGTAACCACAAATGTCGGTGTCGAGCGAGGGTCGGACACCAACACATGTCTGATACTCGGACGCATCTTTTACCTAAAGTGCCAGTGTTACAGAACATATAGATAGCAAACAATCAAAATAACAGTCAGTTAAGTGTTTACAATAACTTGTAAAGAGTGAACATTTGAAAAATTGAAACCGCATATTTCTTTAACTTTGTAGTTATTAAATAATGAGACTTAAAATGAGAGATTTTCACAATAATCCCTTCCCTTACTCAATTTGACAAACATTTAATAATTTTCACAATTTAGAAATGTAAATTTATTGGTTCCTTCCCTTCCCTTCCAAACAAAATATACCCTAAATTAGCTTCATCACCCGAATGGGTCACATCACATCATGTGAACAAGGTCATGCAAGGAGAAGGAAACACGAAAACCTTACTCGGCACACCCACAACATGCTCACACGAAAAACTCACACTGAGATAATTCATTCACAATATTCTCAATTGAAGTTTCCAATTACAATTAAAAACTAAGTCACCACTACCTCTATCCCTAAATATAAGCCTCATTTCAAATTACTTGGAGCCAGTTTGGATCGACCTATTTAAGCTTACCTACTGGCATAAGCACTTGTGAGACTATTTGCAAGAGTTTACGGTAACAGCTTATGACAGGTCCACTGCTTCAGCTTATTTCCAAAAGCTTTGCATGACAGATTATGAAAGCAGTTTGACATTCTTTTATATTTGGTTATACAAATAACTTAAATACATAAGCGCTTATTCTATAAGTGCTTAATTAAGCTTTTTATCCATCTATAAATGCTTAATAAAAAGACAAAGGAGTTAACCACCTATGTAACAAAAGTTCCATCACCAAGTGAATAACAAACCTAGTGATTCAATTACTCTATATCTGAATTAGCAATTAACTAACTAACTCTATAACTGAAATTTCCGTTATAACAAACCTTGAGATTTGGCTGTGATCAGGATAGAGCTTAGACGAGAACTAAGAGAACGAACGGCGTTTAAGAGATGAGAGTAAGTGAAGCAACGGTCACCGTGGTAGAACGGCGGGGAGGTGGATTCAACGCGCTGTTGTAAGAGCGTGGTGAAGTCTTGGTTGGAGTTAGGGGAAGTAGAATTTTGGCGGGAAAGGTTGGCGACGCCGGAAGCGTGGATGACAGCGATTTTGTTAGGGCTTGTGGTGGCTGTTCGGAAGAATTCGTGTGAAATGCAGCAATACGGTGTTTCTGAGGTCATTGTTATCGTTCATCGGTTTTCTGAGAGTGATGGTGGTGGAGTTGTTTGTTTCAACAGAAGGGGTGGCGATGGGAAATGGAATAAACCATAAAAAAAAATTGTCACTTTTAAACCATCAAATTTGTTTGGTGTTAATAAATTACTGCTCTATTAATTTTATACTCATTTTTGTTTTTATCAAAAAAAATTTAATTAAATTCCACTATAGCCTATATGTAACAAAAAATAAAATTAGAGTAATGATAACTGGACACATTATTTTGGACAAAAATACGATACCATATGTTATTGTTCATTTATACACTTTGATTTTTTTTCTTTCTCTCTTTCCCTGCAACCGAACCTAGCTACTATCTTCCCTCCACCTTCATCGACGGCGAGACAGATCAACTCTGCCAGCCCACCTCAGTCGCTTCCTCCTCGTCTCCGTCGGATTCAATGTCAGATCTCGTACCTTCTTTCTTGTATCTCGTCGTCGCTACCATCAATGACCTTTAAATCCGTCGTCGTTAAACTCGTCATCGTCGCTCGTTGAGCTTACCAACCATCATCTCTCTCTGCCTCGTGGTTCTCTCAACCATATCTCGCACCTTCTTTCTCTTTCGTCGCCGTCATTAAACTCACCATCTCCGAGAAGTGAACACAAATCAGATGAAGCCAGATGAATATGAGAACTAGAACGAAAGAAAGTTGGCAGAATGTGGTGATGGATACATCGACAAGAACATTGAAAAGAGAAGAGGAAATTTACAAAATTACCCTTCATTTTCTATTGAAAATTCAAATTTGTCCTTGCTCTTTAGTGGAAATTATAAAATTATCCATGGTATTGTATTTGTGTCTAAAATTATGTGTTTGTTTATCATTTCTGTAAAATTATTATCTAATTGAGAGAATTTCGACAAACACTATTTTCAAATATTTATATAATTACTGAGAATAAGTAATAATTTATAAAGACAAGGAATAATTGAGTTGGTCTGGTGGTATTGACTTTGACTTGAGAGTGTGCTCCTTTCAAGGTTTCATATTTGATTCTCCTCAGTATCAATTTAGGTGAACCAATTCAGATTCTTACAAAAAAAAAAAAAACTTATAAATAATAGATCAATTTGATAGTTTAACCTCGAAAATGAAAAAAAAAGTGTAAAGGTGGCTCAAGATGTATAATAATTTTTAAAAAAAATGAGTTTAATTGATGCACATCGACAAGTTGTTTTACTCATAGATCTAATGATGTGTTGTCACGTCAGTTAACGACAATTCATGTATTTTCATATTTAATAATTAATGAATCAACAGATCATTAAATATATGTGTAAAATAATTGTAAAACAACATTCATGCTAAATAAAATATTTACAAAAAGTGGCAATTGTTTTTTTTGTTCAATTGGCTTATTGGCTCGAGTTCACATTTAAATGTGAAGAAGTTAAGAGTTTGGGTTGTTGACATCTGCATAATATTGTCCTTACATCTACCGGCTGAGATGTGCTTAAAGGAGATTAACAACTACTTCACTATACAAAATAATATGAGTGGAGTTATTTGTGTTGAGTTGTAATCAGTCAAAATATTTGAGTTGCAATCAAACAAAATCATTCATTTATCATTCACTATTTTAGTTCCTTCTTTTGTTCAATTGAGGATTTTGATCTCCTCGTTTCTAGTTTTAGTCCCCTTGTTGCAATCAAACAAAATCGTTCATTTATCGTTCACTATTTTAGTTTTTTCTTTTGTTCAATAAAGGATTTTGATCTCCTTGTTTCTAGTTTCAGTCCCCTTATTACTAAAATTCATAAAATTTGGCCTTCCTCGAAAATTTGTCCAAAAAAAACGATGATGTGGAGTTGACATGGCATACATTAGGATGTACTTCCTCCGATCACTATTATAAGCAAAAAATATTGTTTGACTTATAATAGTGACCAGAGAGAGTATATATGAATGTCATATAATTATTTCTTTTTTTTTAGATACCTCAAATTATTTTTATTAATTTTAAAATGTCGAAAATGTCATATAGTCATTGTTTTGATGGTTAATTTAGAGAATTTTGAAAATTTTGAAAATTTCAAAAGTATTTTGTTCAATTAAAAATTAGAAATTTTCAAATGACATGTAAAAGCTAGAAATTTGATATTTCTTCCATACTTTATACAATGTGAATTTTATAAATTTATGAAGTTTTTATGTTATTTGCAGCTTTGTGATTCAAGCTTAAGTCCCTAGATCAATCTACCAGTTAGGGAACTCATAAAATCTACAACGAGTGCAATGTAAATATTGAACAGTGTTTTATATATAAAATAATATATATATTTAATAGAAACACCACATTAATTGATATGTTGAAAATTGTTATGAGTTTTCAAAATTTTATAATATCGACTTGCTCATTTCAATACATAAACATTTTCTTCTACATACGTAAGCACATAAAATCAACGAGTGTGGCACAAATATTTTAAAATGTGAGTCACGTTTTTTTGGAAACATTTTCTGCGAGGGCATTGGTTGGGCGGATAAGCTTGCTAGTCACGGTCTCACTGTTTCAAACACGGTTTGGCAACATTGGTTTCTTCCCTTTTTTCCTATATATATTATATGAGTGGGCCGCAAAGGATTGGAGTCCCTTGGGGGTGCCGACCTAGTCGAGATGTCCAGCGGCTCCTTGATGTCTTCATCGCTCTTGATTCAATAAAAAAAAAATCAAATTTTATCATATCTACATTTTCGTATCAATATATTTTTTTGGCGCATCTCATAAAATTTATTTTTGCAGATATAAACATATAAAATCTACAAGGGAGCAGTGTAATACAATTTGCATACTATTTTTTAGTAGAGACATTATATTAACGCTGACAAGTTTTATTTACTATCTTTAAACATTTCATAATATTACCAACAAAATAATTATTTTTTATACAATTACTGCAATTTTACGCGTGCATAAGTCTTTTACTAGTTTTTTTCATAGAAAAGTAAACAATATTCATTCATTCAAATTGATAGAATACATCGATATAATATAAATTCAAAGTCGTTAAAAACAAAAATGATGAAACTGCGAACAAACTCACAACACTCATGTTAATAACATAAAACGGCAGAGTAAATATATGCCTACAAATATGAATATACTCAAGCCACCAAAATACACATATTTCTGAATCTGAAACGTTGACAACGCAAAAGTCATTGATTGAATCTGCACTTGATCAAAGTTAATCTTTAAATCTGAATCAAATAAATACCACACTATGATGAGAAATAAAAAACACACCGTACAAAGTTGAGAAATCAAAATAAACAAAATCGTGTTAAACGACGAAATCACAAACACAAACGAAAGAACACTGAAATATGTGAAAATAACATGTTTAACTAAAAAGAAAGAAAAACAATCAATGATTGATTTTGGGTCAAAATTGATTCTAATTCACTCATTGATAGATCTAAAAGAAGAAAAGTTGTGCCGATTATGATTTATAAAAAAAAAATTCATAACGTCTGATGTTCTTCATTTCTTTTATTATTTTGATTATGGTTCACCATCCTTATTCTTTTTTTTTGGTCAAGTAGCCTAGCAGCTAGAGCTCACACAATTAAGTTGTGTCGTGCCGATTATATGCAATATCCCTACCAACTAAGCTAAGCCCACTAGGATATCATCTTTATTCTTGTTTTTTTGTCAAGTAGTCTAGAAGCTAGAGTTCACACAATTAAATTGTGCTAATTATATGCAATATCCCTACCAACTAAACAAAGCTGACGGATATCATCCTTATTCTTTTATGACCAAGATAATAAAATTACACAATGTTTAAACGTTCTACATTTCTTTTATTATTTTGACTATGGGTATCACCAAACAAAAAATTTATCAATCATAATTCATACCCATCCTTATTCTTTTGTATCCAAGATAATATTTCACAAAATTCGTGGACGGCAAGATTCGAACCTGCGCGGGCAGAGCCCATATGATTTCGAGTCATGCCCGATAACCACTCCGGCACGTCCACATTTGTTGTTGGATTTTATTTTACGACTGTTGGTATTTTGTTTTTCTAATATCTTTGTATTGAGAAAGTATTTCGTATTTCACTTTTTTATATTTATTATTTTGGATTGCATGATAGAAAATGTTAAGGTAGTTAGACTAAGTACTTTGCACTGCAGTTGCATTGACTGGTAGTTGGGTATGGATAATATTAGCAAGTTATACTCTTGGCAGAAAGAAAAATTAAGGATCACATATAATCGTTGTCTGATATGAGAACCAGATAATAATACTCCCTCTGTGCTATTTATAAGAGACATTTTAGGTCAAATTTGATGTATCTACTTTAAAATTTAGACCAATTGCATTAACTTTTGATGGTCAAAATGTCTTTTGTAAATAGGATCGAAGATAATACTACATATGAAGATTTTACAACACGTAGACTTCTTTCAAACATTTCACGGCTCCCGGTATACCTACACTCAAAAGAAAATACCCGAACTCCATCTCGCAACACTCTAAGACACGAGTATAAGAGAAAAGAATAAAGTCGGATACAAAGTTTTTATTTATGTAAATTAAATATCTTCCGCGCGGAACTGCGAAGACTGATCTCTTGAGTCTTGTGGGACCCTAATGGGTGGTAAACTCTCCCTAAACTTTTAACTTTACCCAATGTTAGATTCAAACCCAGGACCTTGGTATCAAATACGTATCAGATACCGATACTCGCGGATACGTACCCACAAAGTATCATAATTAATTATTTTAATTTTAAAAAATATTTTATCTAATACTTATATGATACTCCATAGATTCACAAAGATACTTATAAGATATTTCACAGATACGTATCCTAGAAAAGATGAAGTGTAAAAAAGTGAGACAATGTTGTAGAAATTCAATAGAGATGTATATGATTCAATTTTAGATATTCATCACTAGAATTGTTTCTCGATGAATCAAGGTAACGAGAGAGAGAGGTGATTCAATTAATCAACATTGGATAAATTTGTGTTGAATGCTTCTCACGATATTCCAACAAATGAAAATATAATATGGTTTACAAGAAAACTTTACTTACACATAATAATGAAGAGTAATAAATGTTTATTTTCTTCAAGTTTTTTACATTTAGTATAAAATTTTTGTTAACGTATCTTAGGTGTATCGTATCTTAAATTTAAATTTTTTTGCGTATCAACGTACCCGTATCGTATCATACCCGTACCCAAATCCGGGCTTCATAGATTTTGACTAATGAAGTACACAATCATGGACAACTTTGGAATTTCGATGCATTGAGGGACTACTTGTTAGTTGTTACATATTCAAAAACCAAAATGACTATTACCCCTAAAAAATGAGTTTAATTGATGTACACGGTAAAGTTATTATACTCATGGTTCTAATGATGTGTTGTCATGTCAATTAACGACAACTCATGTGTTTTCATATTTAATAGTTAACGCGACAACAAATCATTGAATATATATCTAAAATAATTGTAAACTAACGAAATACATGCTAAATAAAATATTTACAAAAAGTGACAATTTTTTTTAAAGTGGCCTAATAACTCGGACTCGCGTATTTAAATGTAAAGAAGTGGAGAGTCTGAGGTTCGAATTCCGACTTCTGCATATGCTTACAACTATCAACTGCGCTTACAAGACATCAATACCTATTGTACTATAACAAAACAATATGAGTAGAGTTATTTGTATTAAGTTATCATCAATCAAAATAATTTAAGTTGCAATCAAACAAAATAATTCATTTATCCTCTACTATTTTGATTCTTTTTTTTTGAATCGGCAAATATTATTCTCGTCGAGTAACTGCAACAAGCAAAAACACTCATGAAAAGAGGATGAAAATACAAACAACCGACTTAATAGAGGATTTTGACCTCCTCGTTTCTAGTTTTAGTTCCCTTATTTCTAAATTTCTAAAATTTGGTCCTCCTCCAAAATTTGTAGAAAAAGATGATGATGTGGAGATGGCATGACATAAATTAGAATGTGTATGTGAATGTCATATAATTATTTCTTATTTGTACCTTAAATTAATTTTATTTTATTAATTTTAAAATGTCGGAAATATTATATAATCATTGATTTAATGTTAATTTATGGAATTTTTAAAATGTTGGAAATTTCAAAAGTATGTTGTTCTATGAAGTATTAAAAAATTTCAAATGACATATAAAAGTTAGAAATTTGATATTTTTTTCCATACTTTAGAAAATGTGAATTTTCTAAATTTACGAAGTTTTTATGTCATTTGCAACTTTGTGATTGAAGCTTAAGTCGCTATATCAATCTCCTGGTAAGGGAATTCAAAAAATCTGCAACAATTGTTGTTTAAATATTGAACAATATGTTGCTTATAAAATAAAAAAATATTTAATAGAAACATTATATTAATTGATATGTTGAAAATATTTACGAGTTTTCAAAATTTTATCATATCAATTTTCTCATGTTAATAATTTTTCTTACACATCTCATAAAAATTTATTTTCCATATATAAGCAAATAAAATCTGCAACGAACGCAGTATAAATATTAAACGGATTTTTGCATATATTTTTTTAACAAAAACATTACATTAACGATGATAAGTTTTTTTTTTTGAAGAAATCAAAATGAAATTATATAACCACACCAAGTAGCAATTCTCAAGCACAAGGTGTGCCTAGGAGACCACTAAAAAGTTACAAGATGTCACTAACACAAAAAAACAAAGGAAAACACAAGTTAGCCAATGCCCAGACAATCTAAAGGGCTTGACCACCACCTTTGCGTACCATAAACAAACATGACCTTTTTAGCTTTCAGCCACCCTAAAGATAACAATTTGACCTTATCTAACAGGCGAGGGACAATAATAACAGTATTATTGAACAAACGGTTGTTACGTTCATTCCATATAACCCAAGAACACAATAGCCAAATAAGTTGCATGAACAAACTTTTAGCTTTACCAACACCTGTCATATGAGTAAACTGCACCAAATGATCTGCAATAATATTAGAGTCCACTCCAAGAACACCAATCCATTCGCACACCTGCTGCCATAAAGCTGCGAACGTAGAACATGATAAAAATAGATGTTCAACCGTCTCCACGTGACCGCACCCTGAAACACAAAAGATATCATCCGCAGGAATAACACCACGAATAGCCAGGTTAGCTTTCGTTGGTAGTCGATCCCGAATGAGCCTCCATGCAAAGACCGAGACCTTCAAAGGAACCTGATGATGCCACACTAACTCAAGAGGTATGCCCATTTGCGAATCATGACCATTAGTTAACAAATCATAGGCCCCTTTCACGGAGTACCCCTCAACAATATCAGGAAGCCACTCCCATATATCTGAAACATTAGGAACCAAAGAGATATCAAATAGTAACGCCCTACACTCCTCTAGCAAAGCCTCCTCCCACGCCCACAACCTACGTCGCCAACTCCACCCCTCCCCACCCTGCTCCAGACCCATAGAGAACAAAGTGGCCACACTGATGGTTTTGTTCTCAGATAAGTCAAACAAACGAGGAAACCGCACACTAAGCGGGGAACCTCCAATCCACCTATGCGACCAAAACAAAGTCGCAGCACCATCACCCACCCCCCGTCTAACACTATCACCGAACTAACCTCCACCTATGTCACGGTCACCATCACGAATTCTACCTACCTCCCGCCACCACAAAGAACCACTCCGGCCCCCACCTCCAACCTCCCACCTACTTCGCCATAACGGGCGACTAAAACAAGATACCACAACCCTTCTCTATCAACTAACATCCTCCAACACCATTTACCTAATAAAGCAACATTAAACTCCTTCAACTTCCTAACCCCCAAACCTCCATGCTCCTTTTTAGAACACAAGGTATTCCAACCTATCCAAGTAATTTTTCTACAACCCTCACTCCCACCCCAAAAAAATTATTCAATAAAGATTAAATGGAAGAGATTATACCTGATGGAGCTTTGAAGAAGGAAAGAGCATAGACAGGCAGAGAAGTCATAACTGATTTGAGAAGAATCAAGCGGCCACCAAAAGAGAGAAATCTACTATTCCAACCCGACAGTCTTGATTTAATGCGATTCATGATTGGTTCCCAAAACTTAAGTCTCTGTGGATTACTACCGATATGCAGGCCTAAGTACATAAAATGAATTTTTCCCACTTTACAACTCAACACCGTCGCTGCCTCATTCAACCAAGAATCAGAAATATTTATTCCCACCAACCGACTTTTATTAAAATTCACCTTCAAACCGGACATAGCTTCAAAGATAACAAGAGCTGCTCGAAGGGCCCGCACATTAGCCCAAATTTTGTTTCCTAATAACAGAGTGTCATCAGCAAATTGAAGATGAGATACCACTACCTGATTTACCGTACCAACCACATACCAATTGTATAAATTATTATCAACCATAGCTTTCATCAATATGTTAAGACCTTCAGCCGCAATCAGAAACAAAAAGGGGACATAAGTTTTATTTACTATCTTTAAACATTTCATAATATTTCCTAAAAAAAAAACATTTCATAATATTATCAACAACAATATGAACATTTCATAATAATCTTTTACAAGTTGTTTTATAGAAAAAATTACATAATGTCTAACGTTCTACATTTCTTTTATTATTTTATTTTGACTATAGTTTAACTTTACAAAATCTCTCCAAAGGTGCCCATACCCATCCCTTTTTTTTTTTTTTTAATATCGAAGAAGAATTTACAAAAGAATATGTAGATGAATATTTCATCAAAATAAAAAGCGTGGACGGCAGGATTCGAACCTGCGCGGGTAAAACCCACATGATTTCTAGTCATGCCCGATAACCACTCCGGCACGTCCACATTTTTTGTAAGATTTTATTTTACTACTATTATGTTTTGTTAATCCTAATTGTTTGTATTGAGAAAATTATTGAAAAACATAAAAACTGCCGCTACTAGAATGTAATAATATCCTTGGTTTGCTTTTCAGTTTAACTTTTAGTTGTCATATCTTCACTTATGATTACAATAAAAAACTAATCAAATTGGCTCTGAATTATTTTCATTTTCTTTAACTCGTTTTAAGCATGTATAAATGTAACCATTTTCACTTTGGTGTTAAAATGTATAATTGTAAACAAAACAAGGCAAGAGTACGAGTTAAGGGTTGGACCAAATGGTTTGTACTGGATTGACTGGTAGTTGGATGTTGATAACAACATTCATAGCATACATCAATCTCTTTCAATCTTTCTCAAATGCCATTCTCTAATTACCACATCTTTCAATCTAATGGATTATTTCTATAAGAATCAAATGAACTCCAAACACATTGTTATAATTTCCATATATAGCTTGAATTCAAACATGTCTACCTTAACCCACATGGGTGATGGACCATCAAGATGCATGTAATTACGAACAATAATTCATGCATTACTTATCCTCAAGTACTATAATGTTTTCTTCTATCTTTGATCACATAATCAGTGATTGCTTTTTATTAACTCCCTTGAACTTTAGATTGCCAAGTTTAGTAAACATGCCATTAAACTAAAAATGATGAATCATTTGATTAAAACTTGTTTTAACTAATCATACAAAAGAACTTAAGTAGCTTAAGACAATGGAACTTGGGTCATGCTAACTCAGGACACTAGTTAAGAAAATCAAAATAAGAAAGTTTTAATTTTAAACTTTCGAGAAGTTGATTTCACAATTTCTAATACAATGCTACTATATTTGTTTTTCTAACTAGTGTCATGGGAGCACCGGTTAGTATTTCCCATAAAACGTTCACTTCATTACTAAATGCGCTTTTACAATCTTTGCACACTGTAATAACTTGATAAATTCAATGCTTGTACAATACTCAAAATAGTACCACATACTTTCTTGTGTTATATTTTTAAAGTGACTTTCACTTAACACATATATTTGCACACCATAATAACTTGATAAATTTTTCACCTTTAATCTATGAGTTATCATCAAATAATATCTTATTGAGTTTGCAAACTAGATTCACCTATCTATTTAGTTCTAACACAAATATCTTCTTGAGTTTAAGCCTTTATAATTATGAAAAGTACTAAATTGTTTTGATTTTATTTCCCTTATTTTAAGAATTTAAAAATGTGAACAAAACAAGTCGAAAGTATTTCGTATTTCACTTTTTTATATTTATTATTTTGGATTGCATGATAGAAAATGTTAAGGTAGTTAGACTAAGTACTTTGCACTGCAGTTGCATTGACTGGTAGTTGGTTATGGATAATATTAGCAAGCTACACTGTTGGGAAAAAGAAAAATTAAGGATCACATATAATCGTTGTCTGATATGAGAACCAGATAATAATACTCCCTCTATGCTATTTATAAGAGACATTTTAGGTCAACTTTGATGTATCTACTTCAAAATTTAGACTAATATATTGCATTAACTTTTGATGATCAAAATGTCTCTTGTAAATAGGATCGAATGGAATACTACATGAAGATTTTACAACACGTAGACTTCTTTCAAACATTTCACGGCTCCCAATATACCTACACTCTCAAAAGAAATACCCAAACTCCATTTCGCAACACTCTAAGACACGAGTATAAGAGAAAAGAATAAAGTCGGATACACACTTTTTATTTATGTAAACTAAATATCTGGAACTGCGGAGACTAATCTCTTGATGAGTCTTGTGGAACCCTACTGGGTGGTAAACTCTCCCTAAACTTTTAACTTTGCCCAAGGCTAGATTCAAACCCAGGACCTTGGTTAAGCTAGAAGATACATGTGTCATCTCAGCTAAGCGCTCTTGGGTAAGTCGGATACAAAATTAAAGTGTTTTCGACTAGCACAACTTTGTACCGAATAACTAGAGTCAATGTATATAGTCTCGACCTCCTTCTTTCTTTACCATACTGTACAATGTGGGACTTGTTCCAAGAGATATCACCACACAAGAATATTAAGGTTGTTAGACTAAGTTCTTTGCAATGCAATAGCATTGACTGGTAGTTGGCTATGGATAATATTTCCACAGGTTGCAGTTACACCACATCTCTTTCAGTCTTTCTAAATGCCACTCTCTAAACCACATCTTTCAAACTAATGGATTATCCTTTGAGGAGTTTGCAACCACAATGTTTTTTCTGATAGCTTGTTTTTCAGTGTGGATAACAAGAATTAATGGATATCAGTTCAAACATATCTACCTTATCCCACTTGGATGATCGACAAAGACTTAACAACAAGATGTGAGAGCAACCCATGCATCAGCGTTGAAAATATGGCTCATAGTTTACTGATAAGTGGACATGTTGCTCGAGTGGATGCGTAGTATTTGAACACAAATTGTTCTCCGTAACCATATAAGCTTGAATAATAGAAAGATATTGTAGCTGGTCTTCAGTCGGAGACCTAAGCTTAATTGGCCGAACTTTGTGATCAAATATCATGTGTTCTCTGTTTGCGATTTTTGTATCTGTTTACTTTTGAACCAAGGTTGTTGTTTTAACAATTAGTTACCAACGTTATGTTGGTATGAGTAGTATTGGACTTAGATATCATGACTTAGATATCTTGTGTAAGGTCTTAAGTTCAAGCTTTGTGAATGGAAAAAACGAGATTTGGGAAGAAAAACTCCACGAAAGGCTGCCAGTTAAATTCCCCAACAGAGATTAGTCATCAACAAAGTTGGCGAATACTTTACACCAATAACAATAACATGGTTAACAAAACAAAAATCCATGCACTAGTTATCTAATCCACATGATATAGTATATTGTTTCTTGTATCTTATACGAGATAATACTGTTATTATGGCTTTGGATGAACTCCCTTGAACTGTTAAATGAAAAATTCTAGTAAGCACAAAGATTAATACGAGATGAGAAAATGAAAGATTAGAATATTGAAAACATTTTGATAGGCCTCTGTAGAGATTTAATATTTGCTTTCTTGAAAGATGGAAATGACAGTGCTTTCATGCTATACACAAGAATGATTATGAACATTTTCTTTATCTACACATTACCTTTTACAAAAAATGTTATGAACTGATATTTTATTTTTCTATACATTATCTCTGTCTTTGTTTTGTTGATTATATTAGATCCCATTAGACTAATGATAATATGCCATTTTTTTCATCTTAGAGGTAGTCAGCATTATATACCAATACAAAAGACATTTGAAAGAATTTATTTAGAGCTTACTCGAGTTTATTTCATGACATAAACAATTGTGTAAATAGATTTTGAACACGCATATGGAAACACAAATAACCTTTTAATTTAAGTACTCACGACATAAACATTGACATAATAAGCACTTATTGAATAAGTATTTCATTAAGCTCTTCACTCAAAATATCTATACAATATACATTCATTTTTTGTATTTTCATCTTAAATTTTGGTGGGGTAGCATCTCTTGTAGAAGCAAGAGGATAGAGCATAAGAGGATAGTATAGCAGTTATAGATAGAGAGTGACTATCACAAAATAATGTTTTTGGATTTGAATCTCTTATCCTCACACATACATGATATCATGTTAGGATATTATGATTCCTTCCTCACTCATCAACTTACTATATATATCTTGGTTTACAAGTCTAATACCATAAACTAAAACCATTTGAGAGAAAAAAGTTGTAAGTTTTCAATATGAAAATGCAGAAAGCTTGGTTCTATGAGGAGTATGGTCCTAAGGAAGTCCTTAAGCTAGGGGACTTTCCTATTCCATCCCCTCTGGAAAACCAACTACTTGTCCAAGTTCATGCTGCTGCTTTGAATCCTATCGATTCAAAGAGGCGTATGCGTCCTATTTTTCCATCTGAGTTTCCTGTGAGTGTCTGAAACTCTAAATTTACTCATAAGAAATTATTATTCACAGCTCAAATTATATTAGATCACACAAATTTGGCTAGCCATTTTATAAGTTTCGAAAGATATAATGGATAAACATTTTTTATAAAGGACCATGGAACTAGCGTATATTGGTTACTGTCAATCATGTGATAGTCAATGGAAATGTGAAGTTATGGACACAAATTATATCTTTGATGCACATTTACACATTAATGTATATTTCTCGCCAGAGTAAGTAATCAATAAATATTTGTATACTACAAGAATGAGCTAGGAGTTCTTCATTCCAAGATTCCTAGCAAGTTGCTTGTCGCATAAGTAACTTTCGTATGAAGCACTGTCACATTATCAGAAGTGTCAGTGCTACACAAGTAACTTTCGTATGCATGTTTTAATCATATATTGATTTTTATATGCAGGTGGTTCTGGGATGTGATATGGCTGGTGTGGTGATAGGAAAAGGAGTTAATGTCAAAAAATTTGACATAGGTGATGAAGTCTATGGAAACATACAAGATTTTAATACTATGGAAAAACCAAAGCAGCTTGGAACATTGGCACAATTCATTGTTGTGGAAGAGAAGTTAGTTGCAAGAAAACCAAAATGTCTTTCATTTCAGGAAGCTGCAAGTTTGCCTTTGGCAGTTCAAACAGCAATAGAAGGATTCAAAACAGGAGATTTTAAGAAGGGTGAGACAATGTTTGTGGTTGGTGGAGCAGGTGGTGTTGGAACTTTAGTCCTTCAATTGGCTAAACTTATGTTTGGAGCTTCCTATGTTGTCTCTTCATGTAGCACTCCCAAATTGAAATTTGTGAAGCAGTTTGGTGCTGATAAAGTAGTTGACTATACTAAGACTAAATATGAAGACATTGAGGAGAAATTTGACTTTCTTTATGATACAGTTGGTAAAGTTTTTCT
>Ga0315913_1000660_pt1 | contig 32636 bp, 14 predicted proteins | sample MpolsnodulesMG_FD_207736 | JGI IMG/M metagenome (GOLD analysis project Ga0315913, IMG submission 207736) | Medicago polymorpha root nodule microbial communities from Los Angeles, California, United States - small nodules | ecosystem: Host-associated > Plants > Roots > Nodule | place: USA...
TATATTTTACGATAACAATATTATATAATACATTAATTATGATTTTTCACGGGATGCTTATTAGTATTTTTCATACTAAAACATATTAGTAAATAAAAACTATGATTATTTTTATTTATTAGCTATTCTAATATCGTCAATACTAAAAATTAATATATGTATTTGTCAATATTAAAATTTAATTATTTTATAATTTTTCATTACTACCGATCAATATATACATTATTATGCTTTAAATACTTTACATATTTTCACTATGGACAAAAAAAAATCATTATGTCAAGCGCAGCCGAGACGCGACACGCGGCGGAGCCGTGGCCATACAGCGCGGCGAAGCCTTCGCCGCGCTACCCGTGCTGTAGCACGAGTATCTCGACTAGTTAATGTACCAAGAGCAAACTGGACCATATTGGTTAACTATATTGAAATATTTTTTAAAATATTTCTATAAGGTCACTTCTTTCGGAATTAACACACAAAATGAAAACTAAAACACCAAACTCTATAGATATTTAACTTAGATGAAAAAAATGGAGTTGTAAATGCCTCTACTTGGCCAATTTCAATCATTCAATAGATCTATCTCTTCTGCCTTTTTTTTTTATCTAAATTCAACACACGAAAATCATTAGCATATAAAAAAAACACAATAATAGTCTACCTTCAAACTCTTCATAAAATAGATAAACTAGAAAACAAATAAAAAAAAAAGGTGAAGCGAACTTGTTCCGGAGGCACTTGCGGTGGTAGAACCTAATGAGACAAAGCTTCTGATGTAGTGGTTTATTACATCCAGCAGAAAAAGCCAAGAATTAAATCAAAATCAAAAGCCAATGAAAATCGATAAAAAAAAAATTATCAATAACAAAACAATTTTAAAGCAAAACAAATAATTCAATCTTTATTAAATTATTTATAAATATTGTTCTTTACACCATTACATATCTAAAACCCTCCACGTCTTTACAAGGTTAATGTTGCCACGTAATTTGTATAAACTACTGCGCAAAAATTCATTGACATTAGACTTGAATTTGGTAATCAAAAGACATATGGAAACAGATGAATTGATTAATCCCCTTAACCATTGCGTGTTGTTTGTGAGGTCGTCGCAGTTTCAAAAAGACTCATTCTCCAGCAAAACTCACGTCTTTCTCTCCTTATTATTAGGACCTCTCTGAATGGGATTTGAGTTGTTTTAGAGCCTCATCTCTCTTATTCAACTCCAATGCTACAACAACCTTAGTCTCATTAATTAGATAAAAATTATCAAAATGCTTAGTCTCATTAGATTAAAGATAATATCAATAGCGGGTTGTCTTGCATAGATTACGAGTCTTACGGGTTGTCATATGATAGGTGGTAGTGTACCAAAACTCAGCCCCAAGAGATCCAATTTGACGAAGTTTAGGGCTGATCTCAAGCAAAACATCTCAAATAACTTTCCAACACCTATTTATCACCTCTATTTGAAAGTATATGTAACTTAGTGTCATGTAGCTTAAATAATTCCAGCAAAAAATTGCTAACAAATAAGCGATTCTTATCACTATCAAAACGGGTCACACTAAATTGACAAATATTGAAATTACCCAATATTTATAAGAAGAGTATCTTATATATAAATATTTTTTAATATCATACCTTATTCATCAACTTTTTTTTTCTCTTTTCATTTCTTTTTATCACGTCAATAACATATTATATATATCACATCAATTTCTCTATCTCTTTCTCTCTTAAGGTGTCAAAGAGTTTTGGTGTTTATCAATCTTTTTCCTAACTATAAAGTTTAAGTGATTTTTTTATTATAATAACTATATAAATAATATGTTCTCACATTTTATAAAAATTGGTAGCTTTACAAAAGATGGGACTAAAAATAGGCAAATATTTTATAGAAACTAAATTGAATACGTTGATAGCTATCAGAGACATTGTTGGAGTTTGAACTCCAAATTCCCTACTTTTCTATATTCAAAAGTGTGTAAATCTAATCACTAGACTACTTGAGAAAAAAAATATCTAAATTCCAAAAAAAATTGTAGGGACAAAAACATATTTAACACTTTTATGAATTATAAAATTTTTTTGTTTCAAAGATAGTTCAACAATCTTTTTTATCAATACTTATATACAAAAGGATAAAATATTTTGGTGTGACTTTTTTCTTTCCAATTTTGTCCTTTATATAAACTATTTCAATTATAATTTAATGTTTTTTATTTATTTAAATAATCAAAAGATTCAAATATAAATTTTAATATAAAAAGGATACTATGTTTTGTGTAACATTTTTTTCTTTTAATTTATCCTTTAATTAAACTTTTTCCACAATTTTACCATTGTGTACCAATCAAATAATTTAATTTTTGTATAATTGAAACTTCTATTGTTTTGACCGATAATGATCATCCCTAATGCTTTTTTTATATACAGAATCATCCCTACAGGTCCGTATCAGAGGCAGGGAGAAGAGGGCGACTGCCCTAGACCTCAAAAAATAAGTACAAAATTTGGGTGCCAAATTTTTTTAGGGGTCTATTAGACCCTAAAATAAATTGCTTAGTTTTTAAAGGGAGGTGTGTTCGATAGTAATCAACTTAGTTTCAAAAAAAAAAATTTATGTTTATATATATTTATTAGTTAGGACCCAAATTGTAGGTTTGCTCTAGGCCATCAAAATCTCAGAAACGGCGCTGATCCTTAATGCTTTCTGTACTTACTGATCGTTTTTAGAATTTCAAATTGATGGTAAACGTGATTCGAAAAAAAAAATGATAATAAACGTGTTGTAATGAATGTTTATCTTTAAGAGTAAAATAAAATATATTACAAGCCGTTTGAAGTTTTGATACATGATGAACTAAAAAATGAAATTAAATGTAATAGAAAAAATAATCAATCCTTTATTTTTTGAAAGATCAATGTTTTATTAATATTCCTCTAAAAAAATATTTTATTAATTTTGTAAAATGACATTAAATTTGGACATACTACTTTTTTTACTAAAACCATTTATAATATAAAATGAAACCAACAGAGATTTGTTCTAGGAAAATAGACTAATTAAACTCCCATAACATGGTCAACCAAAGTTTGAATTTGGCTGAAAATGTACTCACATTTAACGCCTAACATACTTAAAAAAATATGATCTCCTCCTTTGGAAAAAATCATATAACCAGATTGTAGAGGAAAAAATAATAAGTTGATGGTTCACAATAGGAGTGTGTAAATACAAAAGTTAAAATATTGTGCATCATGCATCATATGTTTCACTTGAGCATCCATGTTAGCAATGGCCATCAGTTTTTATAACATAAACTCACAACAAAAATGTCATTTCTTGCATGCAAATTTTGTATTGCGCACATTAGTTTGGCAAAGTTAAACCTGATGTGAGGTTTGCACTCATGAGAAGTGTATGTGTGGTTATGTGGTAACAAGAATTATTTTCAACTGAATTGATTCTGATTAAAAGTGAGTTGAAGATAAAGTGATTTATGTTTCGATACATTCATATAAAAGTGGGTTGAATCAAAAGTTATAAATTTTAGCTTCAAGCAGAATCAATTCTAGAGACTAAATCAATTTTGCTCCAAAACATCCTAACTTGTCATTATCAATTCACATTGGAGTGTGCTCCTCCTTAAGGTCTAAGATTCGATTCTATCAAGTGTCAATTTGGGTGGGCTAATTTAGCTTCTTCAAAAAAAATCTACACCTTCAAAATCAATTTTAGCCCTTCTAGAATTGGAACCAAACATACACAAAGTTGAGGTGTTTTTGAAAATTAAGGTTAACTAACCCTAACGGATTGTTTGAAAGCGTAGAATGTAGACGACCGAAACCTCACAGCAAAGAAAGTTTTATGAATTGTGTGCATAGTTGGAGGCATGTATAAAATAGTTTTACATTATCGATGTATATAAATTAAATATAAACGTAAATGTTTATTAGACTTTTTGTTTAATATAATTAATATTTTTATGTATTTTTTTTATTTTTGACATTATTAACAAAAATTTATAAAAAAACTGTGAAGAGCTAAATTAATATTAACTTAAATGATATTAATGATCATTTTACAATCGTCTTCGAGAAGATTTAAACTTCATATTTGAGATATCGAGGTAAAACAAATCTTTATAAAGACCTAATATCAATTATAGAATAAAGATAAATTAATTAATTTTCTTTGGCAAAATTCTAAAGGTAATAAAATATGAATTAAAAAATATATTTTATCTTCTAAAAGTAATAAAATATGAATTAAAAAATATATTTTATCTGTCAAAATTATCAATAATGTGCTAAAAATAGTTACCAAACCAATTGTGGTTGATCTAGTATAAGTGACTAGTCATCATAACATGGAGAATCAAAATTTGAATTTCAACTAAAACGATTACTTGTGTTTGTTGTTCATTTGTTTCGAATAGCATTACCTCTCCATGGATGAAACATGTGGAATAAAAAAAATCCACCATTGTTTTTGATAAAAAGATACGAAGATACAATTTATTTTTTTTAAGAAATACAAAGAAATAAATTATTAGGTTGCTTCCAACATTGACGGTATATCGAATAAATACTTTTTTTAGGGGGCAAACAAATACCTTTAAGGAGTTTAATTTGATGTGTTTAATTTCGCATCAAGGTTGCTTCCAATTTGGCATCTTAATCCTAGACAAGTTGTACTCCATGCCATGAAATGTCACTTATCTTATGAGTTGTGCATCAATGAGGTAGTTGAGGTGTCATCGTGGAGTATTGCTAGTTTTGGTTTGGGGTGATTAGAGTTCAGAGGGTTTAGGAGAAATATGTGCTAAAATGGAGTAACGTGAAGGCACGTTGGTGAGACAAAGATTATGCTCTTCTCTCATCAAAAATTGATCGCTTCCAACCAAACTTTCACAAATATCCATGCGTGATTTAAGTCTGCATGAGTTAACTCACACTGGTTATAAACCCTGTGTGGGTTAACTTATGTAGGTTATAAACCCTGCATGAATTAACTCACGCAAGGGTATTTTCGAAAGTTTGGTTGGGAGCGAGCAATTTTTGACGGGAGTCTGTATTCCCAACATTTGCAAAGGATCGCTTGATTGATGTTGTCTTAACTTTCTCGTTTTTGAAGATGACGGTTGCTCCATACCGTTGATACCTTTCCAGACCTCAAGTGCATAATTTAATCGAACTCCAAATCTTGGAAATTGAATTTTTAAAGGTTGAAGTGTCTCTTCGAGTGTGCCAAAATTGATGATGGAAGCGTAAAATTAGTCGAGGTTTGGGCTAAATTTCTTCAACTATGATTCCCTTTGTTTAAAGGGATTGGCGTTGAAGGAGAAAATTTGCCCCTCAATCGTGATTGTTGTATCTAATATCGATCACCATGGATGAAACTGTGATTCCATAAAACTTATCTACCATATTGTTAGCAAGAACAGGTCGAAACTCGAAAGAAAGAACAAATGGAAAAGAGATAAATTGAAATTCGGAGCATTGTTGCATCTAATATCGATCACCATGCATAAAGATATGTTCTTTTTTTTGGTCAAGTAGCATAGTGGATAGAGCTCAAACAATTTAATTGGTAATTGGGGGTAATAGTCACTTTGGTCCCTGAAATTGTAATGAGTAGTCAAAAGGCTTAATAGCAGTTTTAGCCCCCCTAACTTTTCTAAAGTTGCGATTTTGGCCATCTAAGATAGAAAACTACAAAACCATCCCCTAAGTTTTGCATATGTGGCAGTTTTGGCCTCCAAAGCCAATTTTGACCCGGTCTATGCTGACGTGGCACCCTAAGTGAGGTGCCACGTGTTATTTTTTTATTTTTTTTTTAACCAAAAATTGGGGGCGAAAACTGCTATTAGTCCTTCAATGTATTAAAACTGCAAAGTAGTCCTTGATTGTGCATTTTGTTAGTCAAAATAGTCTTTGATGTTAAAATATTTCATTAATATTGTCAAATTAGTCCTCCAATATACTTACTTATTGTCATATTAGTCCTTATAAGTACATGCTTATTGTCAATTTAGTCCCTATATGAAAAGAGTTATTGTGAACATTGAGAGGTTATTTTAGTGTCAAGGACTATTTTGACTAACAGAATGCACAATCAGGGACTATTTTGAAATTTTGATACAATGAAGGCCTAAAATGACTAATCATTACATATTCAGGGACTAAAGTGACTATTACCCCAATTTTCTAGTTATCTCGATTGTTCATTCATTAATCAACTTGTTGGTACAGTCGAGATAAGTTGCTGGCTTTCTTGGAGGAACATTGCATGCTTGAAAATGCTGTAGATCAAGCCAATGGTGAAGAAAGTACACTGCCAAAATAACTTCAATCACTAGAACTTTTTTGTGTGTGAAATGTTGATGTGTTCCTCCACTGCTAATTGTAACATTGTTTAATTAATTTGCAGAACTGAGTTAAACAAAGGCTATGCCTTTGTGAATTTCACTAAGCATGAGGCAGCTTGGAAATTTCATCAGACAACCTCAGGGAAGAAGTGGGAACACTTCCATTGTTTATAGAAGGAAATTTAATGTTCGCATTTTTTTTTACCTTTACCCTTAACAATATGTGAAATGGATGCACAATTTAGATTGTTTATGTTAAAAAAATGTTACAATAAGAACTTAAAAATGACTATGTAAGTGTAATTTGTGAAAATATGATTAATCTTTTACTACTTGTTTGGCCTTGAAGCTAACTTTTTTTCTTCATGCATGGTTTTTGATTGAAGGGTAAGGTGTAGAAGAAGAGGTGGAATAAGGTTTACAATCAATGGTCATTCTTACTTCAATTTAGTCCTTGTGACTAATGTTGGAGGTGCAGGTGATGTGCATTCTGTATCCATCAAAGGTTCAAGGACTAGATGGCAAGCCATGTCAAGGAATTGGGGACAAAATTGGCAGAGCAACTCTTATTTGAATGGACAAAGTATTTCATTTGTAGTCACCACTGGTAATGGGCATAGTATTGTGTCATTTAATGTTGCCCCACCCAGTTGGTCCTTTGGACAAACCTACACTGGAAGGCAGTTCCTCTACTAACCAACCCTTTAAATGCATCTTGCATATAGTAAAAAAATAACTAACCTAAGTCATAGTTAAAGGTGTGTCATGTATCTGTAACGTGTCAGTGGAGCAGAGACTTTATATTGAAAGTGTCTAGTATCCAACACGTGTTAGTTGTGTGTCTAGTATTCGACATGTGTCAGTCGTATGTCGTGTATCTGATATTTGATATGCTTAATACCAAACACCACCGCGACATATATAGTTACATCCGATCACTTCTATTTACTCAAATGATTAATGGTGTCTATATGTATTTACATTGTCATCGTTATCGTGCCTGTATATGTGTCAATGCTTTATAGATGTTGATATTTGGCACAACTAAAATGGTGTAGTCTATGGAGTACTCTAGTTTTTAGCTGAGGATGGTACTTCTATTGGAAAGGAATAGGATGCAAAAACCAGAGTTGCAAATACCTCTATTTGGACAATTTCAATCATTCAATAGATTTATCTCTTCTGCCTTTTTTCGTATCTGTTGGAACATTGGTGTGATGTTGGAAGAAAAATTGGAAGATTAAACACCAAGTAATTATACTTTGATCTAATGTTGTGTGAATTGAAAAAATAAAGTGTGGGGGTCCCACATAAAATAGATCACACATTAGTAGTGTTTAAATTCCGGTATTTAATTTAAAATATTTGATAATGATAAAAATAATAGTAATTATTATTTTTATTGGTGAATATCACTTTCCATAAATTTAGCTTATGGTTGTTGTGATAAGAATAAGAATAAGAATTCAACTGAATTTCTTATATTTCCTTCATTCATATCCAATGAATTTGTTTCCTCCACTTTTGTGGATTTGTTTCTTTTGATCCTATCCACAAGTGTTGTTGAACTGATTAATGGATAAGTTCTTTTTCAACCCAAAAAGTTTCTATTGAGTTGTCGAGAACTCTTTGTCTCTTCTCCCTCTAGCTTGTGTTGACGGGTTCACCTCATCATCTCCTTTTGCTGCCCCTTTGGAAATAAGAGTGTTCTTAAGACCTTAGTCCCTATTCGATATAATGTCCCTTCGAAAATAAGAAAGGTCTTAAAAACATAGTCCCTTCGATAATGGTATGTCCCTTCGGAATAAAAGATTATAGTCTCTTTTAGAACAATAATGCCCCGTCGGAATTAAGAATCATCTTAACAGTATATAAATATTCTTTCAATATTTTTTTAATTAAGGAGAAATTAAAAAGTCGAAATGGTGGTATCACCATATTTGAGTGGTCGTAGTATCATATTGATAGTTTGGAAAAATTAAAGTTAGAATGGTGGTAGCACCATATTTGAGTGGTCTTAGCACCATAATAGAGTGGTAACATTACCATATTAAAGTAGTTTCAGTATTAAAAGAATGGCCTTTGTACCATATTGGATGTGTAAATCTCGAACGGTTTTCTACAGTGCAATAGTTAACCGCGCAGTTGTAACTGGGCTTGTTTTATCCTAGAGACGGCGTGGTTGATAGTCTGTCTTGCACAATTTTAGGCAGTGCCACGAAACGTCTTAAAGAGAGCGACCTGATCCTGACTCAACGTAGTAACAACTGTGGTAGATATTCTTTTTTAAAATAGAATTTAGAAATCCAAATACAACACTTTGAAAATCCAAAAACAACATTATCTAAATTCTAACACACAAAAATCAGGAGCATATAAAAAAAACACAATAAATTAGTTTACCTTCAAACTCTTAATAAAATAGATGAACTAAAAAACAAATAAAGAAAAAGAGGTGCTGAGGCACCTGTGGTAGAACCTAATGAGAGAAAGCCTTTTCCGAATTTAGTGGTAAATCAAAGTCAAAAGCAAACTGATCAAATTCTACAAGTAATCGAGAACAAAACAATCTTCAAGCAAGACAAATCATTCCTTTTTTATTAAGTTTTTAATAAGATATTTCATATGCTCTTTACATTCTTTGCAACATAGCAATCTAAACAGCCTAGTGGTTAAGGCTTTAGATTAATTCTAGGTGGTATTGTAACAAAATGTTAGGTGCTAGGATTGTATTCCATAGACTACCTCCAAAAGATTTTTCCTCCAATTCCAATAGATACATTTCAAATAAAATTTCAAACATTTGTCCATCACATCTATATCTACATTTGTCTATCACATCTGTTTTTCCATCGGTTTTTGGGTGATAAGCATAACTAACCTGTAACATAGTTCTTTGAATCTGAAATAATTCCAGCCAAAAATTGCTAACAAATAAGGATCTCTATCACTATCAAAACAGGTCATCTTAAATTGACAAATATTAAAATTACCTATATTCAAATATTTTTAAATTTCATACCTCATCTGTCACCTTATTTTATATTAATTTGTCCTTTTTCATTTCTTTCTATCACATAAACAACATTTCTCATCAATTTCTCCATCTCTTTCTCTCCCAAGGTGTCAAAGATTTTTGGGTGTTTATCAATCTTTTTCTAGCTACAAAATTTAAGTAATTTTTGTATTATCATAACTATTATAAATAATTAGTCCTCACATTTTATTAAAATTGGGAGCTTTATAAAAGGGAGGATTAAAAATAGCCAAATATTTTGTACAAACTAAATAGCTAGGCTAATTGAGAAAAAAGTGTAAATTGCAACAAAAAAAAAATATAGGGACTAAAACATATTTAATACTTTTTTGAATTATAAACTCTAATTTTTTAAAAGCTAGTTCAATAATCTTTTTTATCTATACTAACATATAAAAGGATACAAGATTTTGGTGTGACTTTTTTCTTTCCAATTTTGTCCTTTATATAAACTATTTCAATTATAATTTAATTTTTTATTTAGTTAAATAATCTAAAGTTTCACTTTCAAATATATATTTTTATATCAAAAAAGGATACTATCGTTTGTGTAACATTTTTTCTTCTAATTTATCCTTTAATTAAACTTTTTTCCACAATTTTACCATTGTGTACCAATCAAATAATTATTTTTTATATAACTGAAATCTCTATTGTTTTGACTGATAAAAGCCAATAGCTAATAATCATAATCCCTTTGTAAAAAAACATTAATGATCATCCCTAATGTTTTCTTTACTTACTAATCACACTTTAAGAATTTCAAATTGATAATATACGTGTTGTAATGAATGTTTATCTTTAATAGAAAAATACATTATAAGTCGTTTGAAGTTTTGCTGCATGATAAACTAAAAAATGAAATTAAATAGTAGAATAGAAAAAATAATCAATCTTTTATTAATATTACTCTAAAAAAAATCTTTTATTAAGTTTGTAAAATGACATTAAAATTAGACAAACTATTTTTTTTCTTTCTAAAACCATTATTAATATGAGATGAAAACTAACAAGAGATTTGTTCTCGAGAAATGTACTCCTATAACACAGTCAACCGAAGTTTAAAATTGGCTGAAAATGTACTCGAAAAATATAATATCTTCCTTTAGAGAAAATTCATAAGAAATTGAAGGAAAAAAAATGAGACGAAGAAGATAGTATAATATAACATTTTTAAACCTCACCCCACTCTCCACTAAAGACAGAAGTATATTCTATTTAAAAAACAAAATATAACCAGATTGATGAAGAGCAAAAATAATATGTTGATGGTTCACAAATCACAGTACAAGTGTGTAAATACAAAAGTTAAAATATTGTGCATCATATGTTTCACTTGAGCATACATGTTAGCAATGGCGATCAGTTATACCATACACTCACAACTAAAATGTCATTTCATATTTGGTGAATTGATTGTTAATATATAGATTAACACTTGTCAACAACTTATCATGATTCATTAATCAAGAAAGAAAATATTGACGAAAATAAGCAAGATCTTTCATTTGAATTATAAAGGAAATATTTCGCATCAAGGTTGCTTCCAACTTGGCATCTTAATCCTAGAGAAGTTGTACTCGATGCCATGAAATGTCACTTATGAGTTGTGCATCTATGAGGTAGTTGAGGTGTCATTGTGGGGTATTACTAGTTTTAGCTTAGGTCAAATATATGTTCTAAAATGGAGTAACATGAAGTCCCATTGGTGAGACTAATGGGTAGAGATGAAAGAGTCACATGACCCAATTGCTTCAAATGACTTGGAAAATTGCTCTTCTCCTTTTCGGTTTTGATCATTTCCCTTTTGCTTTTGTACCTACGTGAGTTAACTCACGTTGGACATTTTTAAGGGAAAGAATAATTTTGAAAGGGAGAAAAACAATTCTCAATGACTTGTGAGGGATTATATAGTGAGCTTGTAGTCCGTTGGCCACGATACATGACTGATAGTGATGAGTTTGACTGTTCAGTAACTCAACTGATTTAAATTAAAAGATAATGAGTTAAAAAATTTAGATTCAAAACTCAAATGAATGGGAAAAAAGTTTAATCTAAAAACTAATTATTAACCTTCTCCGTTCAAAAGTGATAGTAATCCTAAGGTTGGCATGGCTAACAAGGATAGAAATCTTGCAAAATCCAACAAGATACGAGAACTACTGGATTTTCCAAAATGGAAATCTGAATAAAAGAATTTATAGATTGGTTGGATAGCTCAATTGGTTTGAACTAAAAGTTAAGAAGCTCGAGGATCAAGATTCAAGTATGGGAAAAAATTGACATGACAATTAACATACTAACATTAAAAAAATTGTATAAATGATAAATCTACAAATTAATAGCGACATCAATAGCATTTTCATGTTTGTGCAATGTGATAAGAACAAACTCACTCTGATTTATAAGGCAGGGAAAACCACCTAAGAATTTAAGATGATAGAAATAGACTTAATTTCATTGATGATTATAATATAGAAAGTACAAGATTTTATATAAATAATATTATTATAAATCCTTCTTCATAACAAATTACGGAATCATCAATCTTCTAGAACTGGTGAGTCACTGTTTAATGGCAACATAAACATTTCACTTCTTAGATTTATTGATAATCTTTTGGTTTGGACCATTGCTCTCTTAGGCCTCATATTTGTTGCTTCATTATTGCCAGTGTCTAGTGACCTTGCTCATAACATAATGTCCTTATAGAATTATCATTAATAGACCAATGAAGTTGATTGGTAAAGAGATGATTCGTATTCCACGAAGGTGTGGATTTAATGCTTGTTGTCAACATGAGAATATTATTGGTAGGTAAATTGTAAGCACATTTGTTAGTGCTTTATGAACCTGATGACACTAGGTCATATATATTTTTATTTTCATTTTTATGTACTTTTGAGCTGAGTTCAGGTGATTTTACATGAGATAGAAGCTTCAAATGACACATTTGATGTTTGCAAACAAAGAAGAAATCGTGCTCCGATTTACAACATCGGGCTACGATTTTACAGCAAATTTTAGACATTTTGTCTCATAAAAAATCATGCTCCGATGGAACCAAATCGGGCTACGATTTAGCAGACGCTCCAGTTGGGATCTGATTTTAATGAAGCAATCGTGCTCCGATTTACAGCATCGGAGTATGATTTTAGCGTATCTGAGAATTTTTCTATAAGAGGGAAGTTGTTTTCTGAGCCAAGGGTTCGGAATTTCGGAGAAAGAAATTGACTTTTGGAGCTGAAGATCTGGAGAGAAGGTGGGAGACCATCAAAACTCATATCCGGTTACCAATTTCATGTAATGAATCCTTCTTTTACATTAGTTATTTGTGCTTAGCCATGATTAGCTAGATCCATTGTGATTAGGTCAAGAGATAATTTTGTTATAGCTCAGTACAATGTAACTTGTAACTCTTAATCTTTATGAATGCCATTCTAGTTTATTCAGTATAAATTGTTCTTAATGCTTTTATGATTCTGACCCTATATAATTGATTTTAGAGTATATAAGACTACTGACACTAGCGTATAACTCTTGCATATTTATATTGTTCAATCTAACGGACAATCTAGGGATGGAGCGTTGTTAGGTTGTGATGCTTAAATGAATGGACTTAAAACCTTTTATGATTATAGGTTCACCTAAGGGATTAGGGAATTATAATCAGAAAAGAGAGCTTTGGATCAAGGGATTGACCTAGGCTATTTTGTTAATTTGTCTTAAACTTTATAACGTTCATAATCTTAAGAAACAGGTTGTTAATGAGTGATGAACAGATGAATTGATTGACCTATTCATCTCTCCATATTATTTCTTAAACCAATTTTACCTTAACCATTTTATTTTGACTTGCAAATCAAACCAATTGCCTCAGTGCATCCCCCATTTTACAAACATCTTTAATAATAATGGCATTCCCGAGTAGAAGTTGAAACAGTCCCTGTGGATACGAATCTTATAAATTTTATTACTTCGATCTAAGTTAGTACACTTGCTAATTATCTATCAGAACTCAACATCATGTAGTACGCAGGGCCGTGCCTAGGCCATAGGGCGGGGGTGTGAAGGCCTATGGCCCTTGCCGGTAGGGGTGCAATTTTTTTATGGAGGGGTGTATATAAAAATATTGTTTGTGGGGCGTATATATAGCAAAGTTCACATAAAGACACTAGACATTGATATGATGAAGGACTGAGCTAAAGTCTGTTAATGTTTTTGGCCCTTTTGGCGCAATTTGTTATATGTACCCTCGTATAGCACAAAGATTTATATATACATTCTTTCTATAAAAAAATTGTTCTTAATAATGTGCCAAAAAATTGTTATCGAAGAAATTGGTGATATTTTTTTGGGCCCTTTGTTCCGAATAACGTGCTTCACTAATATTTAAAATATTGGTGATATTTATTATCCAATAAATTGGGATAATTTTCATAACAAAACAAATTATATTTTAGTTGAAAATGGACCTACTAGAAAAATTAATCTCAATCTTGTCTTTCAATGGTTTCAAAAAAATAAATCACATCAATATAGTAATGTCAACTTTCTTGAATTGATTGAAAGGATTGCATAGTTGAATTTGATAATGCAAGATCATGCAAGACACATTCATGTATCATCATAATGAACTTGTTAGAGATACTTATAGCATATAAAAAGAGGAATAATGTACTTCTAGTACCTAAAGGAGTTATTGTGTCTATGATTCCTCTAAAAAGTCTAACAATAATTTTGTATCATGTATTATTGTTGTTAGGAGTTTAACATTGGAGAACTTTGCATCCAAAAATTTAAAATTTAGTTAATTACGTGTTGAAATACTTTAACTTTTTTGGTGTTATTATCTTAGGTGTTAATATTATGCCTAAGACCCCTAAAATTCTAAGAACGACTATGGTAGTACGCAATGCCAACAAACCATCGTTGTAGGCCAAAAAAATTGCACATGCTATGATATTAATAGTACTATATAGATATGGTCTAGGGTGTTAACAAAGAGCAAATTTACTTTCATTTAATCAGAGATCGAACTCATAAATAATGTTAACACCAAATTTACTTTCATTTAATTAGAGATCGAACTCATAAATAATAGTCACTTGAACCAATCTACTATTGGCATCCTCACCATATGTACCTGTCCAACTTTGATATTAGCCTGGTTATAAGCATCATTCGCCAGTAGGTGTCCTCCGGGTTAGCCGTAGCAAAAATATTAGGTTGAGAACAAAGAGTAGAAGGTAAATGTTTTATATGAATCCACTAAAGTTATTAAGGTCCTACCGATGTAATAATCGGCTGACTTTGATTAACAACACTTGTCTGCTTTGGGTCCCTTGTACTGGTTACCGAATTGGCACCATAATTGGCTCGCACAACCTCCAAATTCTTGGCTTGTTGAAACTCATTTTAAACCAAGTGTTTCATAATTTTATCAAATTGTTTGGAGACTTGATACATGATAACATGTATTCCATGTTGATATGTTGTCTCATAAACCATGTGAGTTGGTATTTTCAACATTTGTGAATGCTCATTCGGTTGAGACTGTCTTGACTTCCTTGTTGTTGAAGACGACGGTCGTTCCATACCATTTATGAGGGCTCGCTAGCTCGCTAGGTTTTCTTTCAATGCGATAGTTTTTTTTTTGGTAAAAAAAGGGTCAGATGTCAATGTGATTAATATCATTCTATAATGTACGCATAAATATAAAATCTATTTCATACTTCTACCAAAACAAAAGGAATTGTAGTCACTCTAACAGGAAAAAGAAAAAAAAAGGAATTGTAAAGAATGAAAAAAAAAAATTGTAGGTTTTTTTTTGTCAAGTAGCCTAGTGGTTAGAGCTCATAAGTTTTAAGTATGGAGAAGTGGAGTGTCTGGATTCGAACCCTGACCCCTGCATATAATATGCAATATCCCTACCAACCGAACTAAGTTCACGGGGGATAGATTGTAGGTTCTTTAACCGTACATGGTCAAGTCAAAAAACATGAAACAGTAATTATTTATGTATTGTCTCTACCAACCGATGTAAGCTCATGGGGATAGATCGTATGTTCTTTAACAAAGAACATGAAATAGTAATTATTTATGCATTGATTTCTTTCAAAAAAATTATTTGGCTAAAAGAATTGTTAGACAATAATATTTTGATCATCCAACCCGGAGCAAATCAATGAATACATTATATTGAATGAAAAACTAACTTCTCCAAATTTTGCGACCACTTAAGGTCAAACTTTCTAAGGCTTTATTTTTGAAGACTTTAAGGTCATATACTTTTGGCAGTAAACCAAAACATAAAATAAATTCCATTTTTTAATTTCAATTCTATGTTTTCATCAAACCAACTTCTTCTTCTTCTTTTGTTTGATAGATGGATAAACTTGGCTATTCATTGAAAAAAAAAAAGGCAAAAACTAAGAAGCCAAACCACAAATTTTGAATGATTCATCACAAGGTAACACGCAGAAGGGTAACTCCAAGTTGGTAAAGAAAGAAAATTGTGTTATCTTTTCATAATCACAACAAAAAAGGGTCATATATTCTAGCTTTTATTTAGCATTATATCTATGCAATTCGTGTTTCTTTTATTTCTTTGTCATGTTTCTTGAACATTTTCTAACATCAACCATACACTCCTCTTATTACTAATGAAATGCTATGAGCATGTTTCTTAAAAAAAAAAAAAAAAAATACACTCCTGTCTCTCCTTTACCATCATCAATATACAAGACTTCTCATATCACAAATAAAACCATAAACATCTTCTTTTCATATAAACCCTTACTTTCTCGTCTCTCTTCATTTCCATTCATGTATAAACCACACCACATTATCAAACCATCCCCTAGCAATCTTCACCATCTCCACACAAACCCATTTCACAAATTACCCAACACAAACAAAAGAACCAAAGCTAAAACTTCATTCCATAAAGAATGTAAGGGAAGGAAACCATACACGAAGAAAATGAAAACCCAATAATCTATACTATATATAAAGAAAATAACCCCTTTATCGTTGACTTTTTCTCTTTCCCAAATTACCTTCAAGCTTAAATACAAATAACACGTATAACAAATAGATAATAGTAAGTTCAAATATTAAAAAAAAAATGTAACAAATTCAAATTTTATTGTCCATGATATATCAATTTTTTTTCCTTATCCTTTATTCTTTAAAAAAGATAACTGATAGGATTCAAAATTAAAAAAAAATGTAATAAACAAAATATAAATATGTCATTTTTTTATTTATGCTTTAAAAAGTGCAACAAACTACATCGAGTATATGTAAGATTTTGGGCTGACTTTTTCATTATCTCAATTATACTCTAAATTAAAACAACTTTTTCTATAATAACGATTGTTGTTGGTATCATTAAATAGATAAACAATGTTAGTTTCGTTTAATATAATTTAAAAGCAACAATCATTTATATTTATACTATTAATCAAAATCAAAATTTCATCGAAAAACACCGCTCATAATTTTCAAACTTTAGCACAATAAAAAGAATGGAAACACGTGAGTGCCCGTCTTTTCGCTAGTAATTACATAATATATGTATTGTCCTCTATCTCAAAATAAATGATTTTGTTTGTCTCGGTAAGTATTTTTTAAATATCAAATTTTAATAATTTTTTCTATTACATAATTAAAGACATTAAAGGTTAAAATGTGCATTGTCATGTGTGCAACAATCAACAATATTACTTGTTTTGAGGGAGAGAGAGTATGATAAATAAATAAATAAAAATAGGGTTAATAGGGTTTTACCCATGTCATTTGGACGAAATTTTGGTTTATCCCTATAAAAAAAGTTGAAGATCCCCCTTATAATTTAAAGATTCTTTAGTTTTGAACCGTCGAAGCATATATGATTTGGCATGCTGAATGAAAACAAAGGTTGATGAGAGAAAGGCTTCGTATTCCAACAACAATAAGTGACAAGAAGTCAGAGACCATTAATAACCATAATATTCAATTAATTTATTTAAAACATAATAAGTTTAAATGTAGTGATTGTGTCCCCATTTTGGTGGGAGGAACTCGGCATGAAAGATGTATTGTCTTGCCTTATCGGAGCTTGCTTGCGATTAGCATTTCTCCAGCCTTCTAGAAGGTGTCTTGCTCTTGTGAGGATGGTAATAGTCGAATCTGATGCATGTTGCCATAATTTGAGATTCCTACCTTTTCAAATGCTCCACATAATGGTGAAGATGTACTCAATTTGACCTGCAGACAGTTTTTGCAACAAATCAAAGATGATATCAAGCGCATTATCAATCTGATTCAGGGACAATTCCCAACTTGTATGTTTTGTTTCTCCTTTTATTTTTCTCTATTTTATTTGAATTAATGAACCTTCTTGAATGATAAAAACTTGTTGCTTTTTCTTTTTTGCGGAAGAATGCTTCTCCATCTCTTTCTCAACTTCATATTTTGTTGCCAGATAATCATCCCCTCAAAACCATTGATCTTTTTTCTTTTGTAACATCCATTAATCTTGATTGTCTCAACCTTAATGATTCTTATTTGTTATTTTTCTTCTAAATATATTCCTGACTATTACTACAAAATTTCCAAGAAAATAAGGGAAATAAATCACTATCTTCTGTGTTGCAATAGTGGATAATTTTTCAAGAAGCAATTTAAACACTCTTTAGATAATGAATGATCATTTCCTATATTCGACAGAGGGTGAATGTAATTATTTTGATTAGAGGATCATATGCTATGTCATCGTAAAATTTGTGGCACATTATCATTTAACATTTAACAGAGTTATTTAACACCATTGACTAAAGTGATAATCGACAGGGGTGGTTTTACCACCCAGCTAGCCTGGGCACACGCCCGGGCTCAACCCATATTATCTTTGTATCACTACAAGAAATTTGACTTTTAGTGACAGCCAAATCCCGTCACTATAGGGCAAATTTCTGTAGCTAAATCTGTCTGTAATTGCCAAATGGTTGTCACTGCATGTTTTCCACCATTACCTACAGACAAAACCGTAGGTAATTCTAAAGAGACAATTTTAAAAATATTGTGGACCTTTACCTACGGTTACGGCTGTCACTAAAACTTATCATTGTTTTATTTTATTTTTAAAATTTTCTATTCTACTATAAATTCTAAAAATATATAATTCATAAGATTATCACTAAAATTAGTTAATCAATATAATAAAATATCATAATCAATATCATTGGAATTTGAAATTGATTACCATAATCAATTTTTAGAATAAATTTTTGAAGTGACTTAAGTAGAATAGTTCTCCTTAACTATGAACTATTATATCATTCACTCAAACGAATACTCAATACTCACAGAAATCAAAATCTATATATACTTCGTTGCTCATTTAATTTATGGTAGCAAAATTTGAATCTCTATTCATAATAGCTTGTTAGACAAAATGACATACTATCAAGTTACAACTTACAATCACTTCACACCTAAAAAAACTTACAATCACTTCTGCAACATGGCATAATAAATCAGATTTTAACTTCTAATTTGTGGATCTTCAACAATAGCAGGTGCACCAAAGCTATTACCAATATCAACAAATGTTGGAAGTCCACTAGTTGTCAAGCCCTGTCAATAAGCTAGTAAAATAATCTTATATTCCCGTGAGAAAGAATTGTTACCAACAAGATCAACGGTGTGTGGTTCAATGACTTGATATGTTACACCGAACAGGAAATATTCAAGTCACTTAATGATGTTGATATTATTTGAACATTCACTGCAAAGAGGTCTCGAAAATGGCATTTACCTCCTAATTTTATTTAGCACACTATTGGCAGGTTATGTTTCATCTCTCTTATTTTAAATTGTACTTTTATTGACAAAATGATAAACCTCTTTTATTTCGATTTATGATTATTTATATATTATGTCACATGTGAATTTGCGGTCAAAATTTTGCTCAGGCTCTACAAAATTACTGGCTCCACCATTGATAACGGAAGTATAGAGTCAAGGACTTCGTTGTATTTAATCTTGAGTCAAAGACCTTTGTGACAGCGAGGTATAGAGTCATGGACTAAAGTGACTATTTACTCCTTTAATATTCCTCTATGCAATTCGAAAGGCTATATCTAAATGTGTGTATATCGCTATGCATTCCATCTCTTTAATTTACCTTCGTATTAATTTGTAGCTAGGGCGAGAATAGATTGAGCTGAAACTTTGTCAGGTTAGGTTGCCAAATATGAGAGCCTAATTATTTGTTGTTAAGTTGGTGCTCATATCATGTATTTTATCGAGATGCCTTGTTTAGTAAACAAGTTGGGCAAATGTATAGCTTAATTAAAAAAGGGGTATTGTTAATAAGTGCCTTAAGGATATTGTTTAAGGAAACCATACAAAGAAATTATGTCTTGAAAGTATAAGTCAAACACTTGTTAAAGTCATAACCGTACAATTTCCAATACAAAAGTTGCTACTTTTAGATGCTTAAACCTTAGGGCACTTGTTAACATTTTTCTTAAAAATATTATTTTATGAGCAATAAGTACTTTGATAGGTTAAATTGGTTGGTTGACAAAGTAATAATAAACCAATGAAATTATACTTCATTTTGATATTCAATATCATATAATATCACAAGTAGATTTAGTTCATAACAATTTTATAATTTAATTCTAGTTTATTATTCATATTGATTTAAATATGGACGATCATGTAACCAAAAAAAGTAAATATGGACGATCTGGTAAGCATAGCGTAGGTTATGTTAGACTGGTATGGTTTATTTCGACCCTTAATATTCTTTTTGGCTTTTATTTTTGTTAAAAACAAAATTCAACAATCAATATTGTATTGTCCCCTAAAAAAAACAATCAATATTGTATATATCTAATCTCATCATTAAAACTAGAGAAAAGATGGGAATGTTGTACTAACGTGCCTGTCTATCTACCTTTTCTACTACGCACACCTAATTCTTAATTTTATATACAAAGAAAGATATAACAATTTTTTTAATTAAAAAAAAGATATAATAATTTTAACATATATACTATGATAAAAATATGTTTGGAAAATAAATTATTTTTATAGTGTATAACCTTGTTCCTATTGTAGTCGGGTGGTTCATATTTTAATGGGATATGAGTTTAATTAAGAATTTAAATAATATTATTAAAGGATAAAATAATAATTAAAATAGTTTAAATGAATAGTACAATAGAAAAGCATAAAGGCAGCTCAAATTCGTGTATTTTTTTTATCTATACTATATATAAAGAAAACAACATCTTTCAGCTCTTTTGGGCGGAATTTTCTTTTAAAAAAATACGCTCAATTTTCAATACAAATAACACATGTAACAAATAAATAAGAATAAATTTAAATATTAAAAAAATGTGACAAACTCGATATGAATATATACATGTCTGATTTTTTTCCCTTTATCATTTAAAAAGTGTAACAAACTAGATAAATATATTTATACTTACCTTTTCATTATCTCAATTATACTCGTAAACAATTTTTTCTATAATAACAATTGTTGTTGATGTCATTAAAATAAAGAATTTAGATTATATTTTTTGTTATATTGTTGGTATCATTGAAACGGATAATCATGGTTAGTTTGTTTTGTTATAACTGAAAACAACAAACATCATATAGTTTGGTTTGTTATAACCGAAAGCAACAAACATTAAACGAAATCAAAATTTCATAAAAATAAAAACACTGTTCATAATTTTCAAATGTTAGCACAATAAAAAGAGCGGAAAGACGGACACGTGAATGCCCATCTTTTCGCTAGTATATATAGTATATACATATATATAAGTACATGATCAATGACAGAGATCACACTCTTAAGCAAATAGTCGTGACAACAACCACATTATCCTTGTTATTGATTATCTTTGTTGCAACGAGTATATCATCATTTTTGGTAAATTCATGACAGAACATAGAAAATGACACTACCGTGATGTTCATAATTTTTTTTTCTCAGATAGCACTTTGTAATGGTATTACTCAACATCATATCCTTAACAACAACTTAATAATCTTATACATTTTGTTGTTATCATGTATGATATCAAGTGTAGAAGTGAGCTTAATTTGTTTCATCGCAAACCGCCACATGCTATACTACTCTGATTTTAAATATAAGTAAAAGTCAAAATGTATTTAGATCAAATTAAGACCAAATACATTTGCTTATATTAAAAACTATAGGGAGTATAACACTTACATGCTTTGTCTTACTTAGCATGGAAGATAAATCGTCAATAATTTTTGTTCATGTGCTAGTGAGTTAGATGTGTTTCATCATAATTTTGGCATCTAATAGATTTGCCCAACTAATGATATTCAATATTCTCCTTAGAGGCCTATGAATGATAGTACACGCAACTGTAGACGATGAAATACAGACTGATATTTTTTTATTTTTACGGTAAAAACAATTTCATTAATAAAAGTTTGACAATAAATCAAATATTCAAGAGTGCAGAAATATAAGGTGGAGTTTCTTCAATCACTACTGCAATTTTGGGTTTTTATAGCGGCACTTTAATAGCGCTTTCGCTAAAATGCTATTAAAAAGGCAACATACAGACCTCTCATAGCGCTTTTGATTGAGTGCTATAAATAAGCTACTCAAAATTTGGGTTAGATAGCGCTTTTTCAAAAATGCTATCATTTAGCCATCTTCTTTAGCGCTTCGAGAGAAACGCTATTATTTAGCTTCCCTTCATTAGCGCTTTAGTAAAAATGCTATTGTGGGCCACTAACAAATAAAAAAAAAAGAAGGATAATTTTTAGTTTTCTCTCAGCAAAACCCCACTCACTCACTAAAACACAATCACACACAAGCATTACACGTCCAACTCTTCTCTCTCTGTCTTCAGCCACTCACCGCCACCTCTCACTCACAACAACTCACCCAACTCACCACCTACCCAATACCCATCGAACCTTCTCTAAACCCAGCTCCGTCTCACAAACCTTTGTCAACCTCAAGGACCATCAACTCTCTGTCTAGCCCATCGGTTGAATCCCTCATTTCTCCATCTCTTCGATCCGGTCGAACTCTTCGAACCCATCTCTATCTCATCGAACTGTCCTTAAAATTAATTGAAACCCTAAGATTCCATTTAACCCAGAAATCGATTGAAACCCTTCATCCCTAGGATTCGTTGAAAGTAAGAAATCAATTGAAACCATTTTGATATATGAGGCGCCGCAATTTCAAGAGAAACCAGAGGTTCAGGTTCTGGTAATTTTTCTGATGTATTTTTTGTTCTGTCAATTTTTTACTCCATAGTTGAATTTTAGATTGTAAATTGGTGTCCAAAGTTTGTGTTTTTTATGTCCGTAGTTGTTATTTGGTAAATGGTGTATTCAAATATTGAAGTCCTCTTACTAAGATTTGTAGTTTTTTTTGGTAATACAGAATAACATTAGGTTAAGATTGGTTCTATTTTGAGTAGATTAGGATATGTTTGAATTCACAACATTTGTCCTTTTTTTCAGACAAGGGAGTAGTATATTTGGGCTTGTTATGAATGAGGATTTAGGTTTTGGATCACTTACTAAGAGGTTGAAGAATCATCTTTGAAAGTGTTAGTGCTACTATTGATGATGAGATTAACGGGTTTAATAGGTAGGCAAGAGGTAAAGTAAATTGTATCTTGTTTTGATGTGCTGTGTCGCATATTATTTATTTCTAGAGTTCAAGAATATGACATGAATTTGTGTGTACCAGTGTGTGTTTGTTAATTTATTGCTGGCTGTGAAAGTCATTTCTAGTAGCCGCTTAACAAGTTTATTATGCATACAAAACAATTTATGTGAAACGGGGGAGAGTGTTGAAGTAATTGGTTGTTATGGTTTGTTGTGAACTAGGGTGTTTATTTCTAGAGATAGTTTTCCATTATACAATCTTATTTTGTGCAAAATTTAGTGGATGTTCTGCTAAGGATATAGTAATTTGTTTAGATTATGAACCTATGAAATGCATGATATGCCTCTGTGGTTAAATTATGGTGTTAAATCTCTTTTTTGATTTAAGCCTTTGTAATTTTGCAATTTTTTCCTACCTATTTTATGAATATTGCAGCGGGAGTGTCAAGTTAAATTGTTTCTATGTAGATATTGAAGCTACTGATTTTATTTTGGAAGCAAGAAGTTAGTCCTTCAGGTGATCGTATCTATTCTTGTTCATTTGTGGATGGATTTTTAGAAGTCTTCATATATTGTTACAGACTTAAAAAAAATAAAATTGGTGCATTGATGTTGAAGTCTCTTATATTTGTTGTTTTTAGCCATTTCACATGCATGAAACCATTTTGATATATGACATTTAATGTGAATAATGAATTTAGAAAATGAATGTATGTCTATATATCCGAGTTTGTTCTTTGAGTGTTGGGATCCGGGTGAATGTCTTAGGAGATAGGGGGCATTCAATTCGGTTTTTTCTTCATCTGTTGAGGGTTGTCTGTGTTTTCTGTTTTTCTGTTATTTGGTTTTATGTTGGGCGCCGACAGCTTGTTGTTGCGGCGTTTTAGGAGGTAGTTTTTGGGGTTTTGGCCTTTGTTGTTTCCCTTGGCTGTTGTTTGTATTTCTGTTGGTTCTGTTTTGCGCCTAGGTTGCACTTCTTGTGTGCCTAGTGCTGAATATATTTGCTATTCAAAAAAATAAAAATAAGCATGTTATTCTCTAATTGAAACAATGCAGCCGTGTTAATACTCATGGAATCCAAGTCAATTAGGAATTTAGGATACCAATCATAATAACTTTTTATAAATATAAAGCACTTTTAATATCAATCTTTACATAGTTTTTAATCATTTTAATTATATAATTTCTCTGACACACTTTCCTTGCCAAACATGTTGCTTCCGTTCTTCACCTTTGGTATTATTCTCAAATTTTCAATATTTGATTCAAATGCGAGTGCATGTGTGCTTCTTCCCTGATCTCAATCAGTTGTTTATTTTCTAGATTCAAGATTTTGCTATGTTCGACTATGGTTGTTAAGGGCCTAGTTACTCGAGGGCAAGAAAGACATTCACCATGGTAAGTGATATCAAATTTGTGTTCCCGAAGAGCATTTAGATAAGGAAAAAATGTTTGATATATGTCTGTGGTTTGTTGCAGGTATATGAAAACATGCAAAGGTCGCTACCTTTCAAGCAGTGGATAACCTTTCGGTAAGTTTCTTTTGGTTAAACCAATAAATGAAGAGCTATATGTCGGAAGATAATACACTATTCTTTTAATTTCTCCCATAGTTGTTTAAGAACTCAAATAACGTGTATACATGCATAATTTAGACATTACTCAAGAGTTTGAGATGTGAGAGAAGTGAAAAGTTTATTTTGACAAATTTAATCGTCTAGTTACCGAATCCGTTTAGCAGATTTCTCGAGTAATTGTTCCAACTTCCTGCTAGCGATGCAACACTTAAGATTGGTAACTTCTAATTGTTGGGCCTGCTGCATTTTCAGTTTTGTTTTGGTATCTATTTTGATATGTTATGCTTGTGTTTGTAGGTTGGAATTCTATTTCCTTCGTAATTGTTTGCTTCTATGGAGTTTGTATTTTACAATAATATGTTTTCACCCTGCTAGGGAACTTGTCACTCCCTTTCAAGAGACTGATGGTGACAGTGACAACCAACAACTACATCCGAAGGTATTATTATTTTTCTACTTTTGGTTAGAATTATGGGAAAAAAGTCTTGTTGTGAACAAATATCATTTCATGGATTATAAGTAATATTATGAAATTAATTGCTTCGGTGCATACCTTGAATCACATGTTCGTCACCAATGTAGATGACATAGGAGGCCAAACAGCTTTGTGAAGAAGCTTATGTTGGAAGTTCATAAAGAAATGATTGATCTTTAAAGTTGTCATTAGAAGTCCTATAGGATTGATTAATATTATGAGAGGATTGATTAATATTATGAGACTTGTAACCAAGTTTTTGATCAAAAAATTACTCATGTTTATTTTTTATCAATGGATTACTCATGTCTGCAATGAGATTTATTACCAATTTGTTGATATTATTTATTACCAATTTGTTGATATTTTAATTTTGAGAATAATATTAGTTTTTGTTGTTGTATTGAACTTTTATATGCAGGATTTCAAAAAAAAAAATGCTTATAATAGCGCTTTCTCGGAAGCACTAATAAAACATTGTTCTGAAAGCCAATTTAATCGCACCAAAAGTAGGCTATATTAGCGCTTTGTTAAAAACGTTATTAGAATGTGGCCTTACTATAGCGCTTTTAAAGCGCTATTATAGTTATCTTACCTATAATAGCGGGGGCTTTCTTAGCGCTTGACAAGCGCTATTAAACGCCTAAAATGAGTGCTATTAGGTATTTTGTAGTAGTGAATCCATATGCGATCTAAATTTTTAAGAGCATATTTTGCTAAATATTGACATGTCTTTTTTGAATCTTATAGCAGGATCAAATGCTTCAAATGTGGTTTTAGCGTTGAATGCTCACCAACAATCTTCCAACTATATTGGCTCTATTATTCGAGATTGTATTAGTTTTAAGTGTGGTTTTCGTAGTTTAAAAAAGGCTTAATAACAGTTTTCGCCCCCTAACTTTCACGAAGTTGCGATTTTGGCCTCCTAAGAAAAAATCTACAAAAGCCCCCTATGTTTTGCAATTATAGCAGTTTTGGCCCCCAAGGCAAAAAAAATAACACGTGGCACCTCACTTAGGGTGCCATATCAGCGTAGACGGAGTCAAAATTGGCCTTGGGCGCCAAAACTGTCATAGATGCAAAACTTAGGGGGCGGTTTTGTAATTTTTTTTCTTAGGGAGCAAAAATCGCAACTTTGAAAAAGTTAAGGGGTTAAAACTGCTATTAAGCCTTTAAAAAACTGATGCTGGTTTCAATCAAACCTATTTATTTTTTATTCAATTAAAAAAAAATTGTCCAGACTATAATAATTGATATTTGCGTGGAAATTCTACATACTGTGGCATTCCTTATTGTCATGCTTTACCATCACTCCTTTAGCAGCTATGTATTCAAGTTTTCTTTGATTTCAACTTTCTATTGTCATGCATGACAAATTATCAACCTAATTTTTATTTTTCACAAAAACATCAAATGAAACATGGACGAACAAAGTGACACACATAATAAGGACAAGGTGACAAAGTTGGTCCTTGGCTGGAAATCGAGTTTTCAGAAGAAGAAAAAAATAACGATAAATATTCACTATAAATGACATTTTTGTGATTTCTTTCCAAGAATAGATTACGCGCTTATTTTCTTTAAAAAAAAATTGTATTCAATTTAATTTGATTTAAACTTGAAGTTGATTTTATGTAAAATTAAACTTTTCGAGTTTACATGATAAAATAACAAGATACGAGGATTGCAATTGTAATTTAAAAAGAGTTTAATTTGTGTACACCGCCAATGTAAAGTTATTTTACATATGCAATGATATGTTGTCATATCAATTAATGTATGTGTTTCCAAGTATATTAACTGATGCAACATATCATTAAATACATCTGAAAAATAACTTTTCGCGGTGAGATAGGGTCCCTACACGAGAGAATCTGTTGAAGGCGAATGGACATCGTCGATCATAGTGGAACCTTATATGCTTTTTGTGGGTTTCTGGTGGAGTCGCCGGGTCATCTCTTTGTCATTTGCAGTTAGGCCAGGACATAATTGTTTTGTATCTGCTGCCGTTGGGTATCTAAGGCCTAAGACTAGATTAGGTTTGACATTTCGTTGTATTGTACATTTGAAATGAATTTCATTATTTCGGGAGGGTGATGGACATCCAATAACCGATGCATAAGACCATGTTCATCTCTTGGTGGTGGTTTTGTGGTAAGATTTGAGGTAGTCCTTGTAGCTTCTATGAGGGGGCCATGGTTAGTTGAAGCAAGATAAAAAATTTGGAGTGCTGTGAAATGGGAGTAAGTTTTACATAGATACAAACACAAATAAAATTATTTAGTCACACACACAACATTGAAGAAAATTAAATGATAAATAAATTAGTCACATCATTAAACCGATTTATCTTTTAAAAAATAAGCATGTGTGTGAGTGTGCCTAAACTTTTTGCATTTGGGTTTATCCCTAAGCAAGACTTTCTCATGAAATGGGATGGCTGTGAGTCTGTTACTAATCAAGAGCAACTTTAAAAGAAATATTTGACCAACAATTTTATCTTTTATGCAAGAAATTGGCTGTCAAGAAAAGTTACTCTCTTGCCAAATTAATTTTTAATTCATTATAACAAATGAATTATTTGTCCTTTGATATTAAAAAACTTTGTTATCAAATGATTAATAAACTTCGAAGTTACTCTCTTGCCAAATTAATTTTTAATTCATTATAACAAATGAATTATTTGTCCTTTGATATTAAAAAACTTTGTTATCAAATGATTAATAAACTTCGTTAAAAATGAATTATTCAATCCATTTTAAAATGAGTGTCGTTTTAGTAAAAAAAAATCAAAATGAATGTCGTTTTCAGTTTCTAATGCAATAATAACTTCTTTTTTTCAATTGTACCCTTCAATATGAAAAACAAACCAATAGTTGATTGGGATAATTTGGTAAAATAATATCTTTCTTCATTTTAATTAATGAATTTCTTAATATGTGGATAAAAATCTTAAACAACATTCATTTTGAAACGGACGGAGTATAATTTATGTTTAGTTATTGTTACAAAATTTTTTTTATCAGATTTTAGATTTGCTTTGATACAAAAAAAAAAAAAAAAGTTCTCCCACTTATCAAAAATGATGTCAGCAACAATAAATACAGCAGTATTTCAAACGGTCGGGAAAATGTGGTGATTTAACTTTTCGCTTTAAGCATTTTCCATTTTAGATATACTCCCTCTATCTCATAATATTAGTTGTTTAAGATTTGTGCACGATTATTAAAGAAATGATTAATTGTGTTGATTTCAATGGTAAAATTAGTAACATTTACTAAAATACCCTCATTAATTGTGATTAGTGGAGTAGTTAAGTTTGATGAAATTCAATAAATAAGAGTATAAGAGTGAAAAAAAATAATAAATGTTGCATTAATATTGTAAAGTGATAATTATTTTGAGAAAAATAAAAAATGTTAAAGAAACAATAATTGTGAGACAGAGGAGTACCGAATTTCGAATTAAAGACTCATTTCATATGAAAATATTAAAAAAAAAAAGGAAAATGTTAATGATTCAAATATAAAAATAATTTATTGAAATGTGTATATTGCATTTACTCTTTAACTTTTTAATTAATTAAATGCACAAAATTTTAGGGAATATTTCTTCTTTTGGATTTCTTAACATGTGCCCTAAAAGCACAAATTAAGTGTGCGTTTGGTTTAGCTTTGGATAAAATTGATTCTGACAGAATTGATTCTGATAGAATTGATTTTGACAAAATTGATTTTGAGAGAATTGATTTATGTTTGGATACAATAAAACAGAATTGGTTAAACAAACTCAATGTTGTTTGGATGGTTTTGATCAAAATTGCTTTTGAATGTATAATAACTTAAACGGACATAACTAAATACAAGTAAACGGATTAGTTGAATGTGTATGTAGATCAATGCTAAATGTAGATATATTATTTAATTTAAATAAATAAATTTTCTATATATTAATTTAAAAAATAATAAATACGATCATTAAACCAATTTTTTACAAAAATATTTGTTAATATATTTTATATTTTTTGATAAAATATATTTAAGTTAAATAATACTAGAGTTTGTTGCCAAAAATGATAAAATATAGCGTAAAAGAAAGGTAAAATAAAAAATAAAGTAAATCTGAACATCGTAAAGAAAATCCAAAACATGATAACTCATTACCATAAATATTTTTCAGGGGCTAATTTGGTTCGTTAAGTTTTCTGATTAAATTTGGTTCATCAAATTAATTACAAAGCAAAAAGGAGAATTGATAAAGGACAATAAAGAAAAATAATAGGTTGTAATAATCAAAATATAAAATTTATTGAAAAATTGATTCTAGTTAATCCAAAAGTTAGGAATTGTATTCCTTTTAGAGGATAGAAAACTCAATTTTCACATTTGAGGTGTTGTAGAATTGCTTCTTAGGAGAAAAAAGCCAAACCAGCTACCCAACAAATAAAGGTATTTTGACTCAAAAAGTTTAGTGTGGGAAAGGGATATACTCTTCAATATAAGACATTCCTAATTCCAAACATTTTCTTGTTAATAACAAAACTCAATTGAATTCAATTCAATTCAATTCACTCTTCAATCAATCCCAATTCAAAACCCTAATTCATCATCTTAACCCTTCAATTTCATTCTCATCAATCAATTTTAGGGTTTTTCTACTCTTTCCCCTTTTCTCACCCAGAATCCCCAATTCTCTCCAATTTCGCTTCAAGTTTCTCCCTTTCATCTTCCAGCTTCGTGTTCTCCGCACAATACTGTCGTTTTGGGATTCAATTTTGATCTTAGAGGTAGAAAATCTCTGTTTTTGGTTTCAAGTTTCAATTTTTTCTTCTTATTTCACATCTCAAACTTTATCATTATTACTGTTATTATTATTATTTGTAAATTGATTTTTGCTAATGAAAAGTGATGATCTTGATATAGATGCTAGCTTGTGTTATCATAATTCAGGACTTGTGAGCACTGTTTCAGAATTTTAGTGTGATTGTTATTTATTTCTTTTGTTGAGAAAAATTGTGATTAATTTAACCTTGAAGCAGTTTTTCAAATTGTTGGTCAAATTAAAAAGTTATTAGATTAAATGTCTAAATTGGCCATTTGAAAAATGTAAAATGTTAGTTAAAGTAACTATTTTATTGATATTTTTGTCCAGTTTACAGTTTGGGACTAGTTTGACCTACATTTGAATTTTTATGACCAAATTAGGCAATGTTTGGATAAAAAGCTTAACTTGCAGCTTATAGCATAATTGCTTACCATATTTAAGGGTTTATGCCTTATTGTAAGCTGTTTTGGTAACAAAAGATAAAATTAAGTTAAACTGTTTTCGTATAAGCTGTAATCTGTTTACCATATATTAGGGCTTATGACTTATTGTTAGCTATTTCATTAGCAGAAGATAAAATAAAGTTAAACTGTTTTCGTATAAGCTATAAGCTGTTTTTGTAAGCTATCGTGGAGAGCTTATGAAAATAAGATGTTTTCATAAGTTCATCCAAACATTATCACAATTCACAAGTGCTTATGCCTATAAATAAGTTCAAATAAGTTGATCCAAATGGCCTCTTAGTACTTTTTATTTTTCATTGATCAAGTGAGGGATTATTGAACTAGAGAGTTAGTGTGTCTGGGTCAAGGGGGGTCCAAAGAAAAGAATTTAGAATAATGCATGTAACTTTTAAAATTTTAGTGTTTGCATGTGCACACCCTAGCTCAAGTGTGGTTCCACCCCTGCATGTTTGAATCACTCAATCATTTCTGTATGCATGTTTTGTTTATTTAAGTGCACGGGGATGCTGATGTATTGTATGTGTTAGATTTTGAAAGAATGTCGTGGTTTGGTTGAGAATTGAGATGATTGAATGCTGAACAATGATTTTGATGTTTGATTGTTGTGAAGCTTGTTATTATAGTAATCCATCTGACCAACGTGTTATTTTTGTATCCAGGGATACACAATCTAGTTGCTAGGATTTCGAAGAGTTAATTTCATGTCTGAGTCAGATACTCAGCCTCCTGCCACCTTTGGTAATGTTGTAACTTCCTGATAAGTGTTCACAGATTGTTTTGCTTCATCATATGCATTGTTTCAAATGAGGATATAGATAGTTAACACACACACACGAACATTTGTTTAATGACCCTTGCTCGACAGTTAGTGCTGTTAAATAGCGGCTATAATAACACTGCGATAGCGTAGCGGAAAGGCTATAGCGGCGCTCTAGCACTGTTGCATAGCGGAGTTTGAACAAATTGCTATTTTTCGTGATCTTAACAACACTGACAGTCCAATGAATCTTCTGTAGCTCAGCTACCCTATGTGCATATAGTTATTCATCTTTGATATATGTTTCTGTTTTTGGACTGCATGTTCTGTTATTATCTTGTGTTGGCCTAATCTTAATATGATTTCGATTCAGGATTGAAATTTATTTTAATTTAGAGTTTGATACTCCCGAGTTAAGTTTAAATCAAATTTGAGAAACATCTGTATGATAAATTAAACTCTATTTATCTTTATGAAGTTGGAATTTTTTTGTGAGGAGCATCATTCTGCTTTCTTGCAGTTTATTTTTGGATTTAATATGCTTATGCCTGTTCTAATGTTTTTTTTATCCCTTTCTCTATTATAGTTTCCGATGTTCTACTATGGAAGCGGTGGCAGGTCTCATTCGGTGTCATTGTTGTTTCTACGGTTGCCTGGTTCCTACTCGAGTGGACGGATTTACCATTCTTAACAATTTGTTCAGATGTCTTGCTGCTCTTGATCGTACTATTGTTTCTGAATTCAAACTATGCCACCCTTAGAAATAAGTATGATTACTAAATGTTGCCATGCTTATATTATGTTTATTCACCATTTTAACACTAACACTATGTTATTGGTTATCCTTTTCTCTTTGAGCAGACAACCACCAACATTACCTGAGCTAGTAGTGTCAGAGGAGATGGTTAATAATGTAGCCGCTTCATTTCGGGTCAAAATAAATAATGTGCTTCTTATAGCTCACGACATCACCGTTGGCAAGGATTTCAGAATTTTTTTTAAGGTTAGTTTTGTTTCAGGTTACAATGTTTTAGAAATTGTTAGTGGGGGAATTTTATCTGAATAATTAGTAATTACTTTTCTAAGGTGTACGGATGTGCTAAGTTCGGCATTGGCTTAAATAATCCTTCCTTACTTATCTTACCTAAGCCATTTGTAATGCTTGACCTAACCTTTCTAAAAGACTGGCTTGGCCTTAAAGCCGATTTAAAAGTTTATTCTGCATTAAGTCCTTTAAATAGGTAATGAATACATAATCTTAAGATGTTGCCGTAATACTCCCTCCGTTTCAAAATGAGTGTCGTTTTAGCCAAAAAAAATTGTTTCAAAATGAATGTCACTTTCAGTTTCCAATGCAATAATAACTTTTTCTTTTCAATTGTACCCTTCAATTAATACTATATACACTACTTCCAAAGTATTATTTTTTCTTTAATGAAAAA
>Ga0315913_1000665_pt1 | contig 32605 bp, 16 predicted proteins | sample MpolsnodulesMG_FD_207736 | JGI IMG/M metagenome (GOLD analysis project Ga0315913, IMG submission 207736) | Medicago polymorpha root nodule microbial communities from Los Angeles, California, United States - small nodules | ecosystem: Host-associated > Plants > Roots > Nodule | place: USA...
GTTTTTTTTTTCATTATTTTTATTGAGAATAATCATAAAAAAATCTTTTAAACAAAATTAAGCTTTAATCGTATCACATTGCAGATGGAAATTATATTACATTAACACCATGATAATAGATGAAAATTAACAAAGTAAATGGAAATTAAATTGCACTTTGACAATACATGTAATTGTGCATTTAAAGTCGAGCAAAAGTTAGTTGACAACATCTAATTCTCAAAATGCATCAAAAAAATAGTAAGTTGGCAATAGGTCTCTCTCAAAATAAACCAAAATGCACCAAATATATTTATTCACTTTCGTTTTGAATTTTATGACAATTTAACGTTGTTAGCTAGTTCCTTAATATTTTACTATTGTTTCGTCGTTACATTTCTTTTAAGCATGGTTTCATCATTACTTCCGCATTAGGTTTTTTTTTTTTTTTTTATGATTATTTTTAATAATGAACAAAATAATAATTAAAACATAATAATTTTATTGAATTTTTTTTAAAAAAAAAGTAAGGGACCAATACCAAAGTGCAGAGACTAATATCAAAAAATGCAAGGACTAATGATATTTTTAAGTAAAAAAATAAATAAATAAATAATCAAAAAGTTGAATTTTTTTGTCATTTAGTGTCATATGGCGTGTCATGATTAGCCCACGTGACACACCATTAGTTTTGTTTTTTTCTTTTTTAACTGAAAGTTAACAGAATGACTAAAGCCAAAATTTTTACAAAGTGCAGAGACTAATGCCAAATAAAAAAAAGTGCAGGGACCAATGCCAAAATTGGATAAAAGTGCATGACTAAACGCATATTTAAGCCTTATTTATATTATTCCACTATCAACCGATAGCTAGTATTCTTTGATCTGCAACTACGAATATTTTTCATGGCCTCTCCGTGCCTTGTGTTGTGAGTATTCATACTTTGATTCTCCAGGCTTAGTATTTTTCAACAACCTCTCCAGACCTTATGAGTATTCTTCTTGAAGCCTCTCGTGACCAACATTACTAGAAATACTTTCTAGTTTCTCAACAAAACATGGAAATTGCCTTGTTGAGAACCTGTGTGTTTAATTGTCTCACCATACTCTCTTTTTAACAAAGATTAGTTGCCACTACTGTCAGATTATAGCAATGATTTTGTATTTGAAAGATACACGGAAAAGCTAGGAGAGGATATTACAATTCATCCCTATTTCAATTCAAGTGTTTAACGACTACTTGATGTATTTACATCAAAACCTAATCACTCTCGAGAGGATATACAATGAAGTTTTAGACGTCAAATTCATGGTTTTTCTAAATATATCAATGATACCATTTGCCATATAATATTTGATTGACCTTTTTTTTTGAAGAGGCTAAAATGAAATATATTACCACATCAAAAGATCCCCCTAACACAAGGTGTACCAGGATGGAAACAACCAAGTCAGAACATTATTTACAGTCACAAAACAAGAAAAATAGAAGCCGAATCTTAGTTTTCTTTTTTTATACAGTAATGAATGTTCCTCAGAACCATTTAATGGTGTTGCTTGTTTTTTGACTCATTAGTCTCAGATTTTTTGGCCATTCATTTCACTAATCTTCGATGAAAAATTCATGGGACATACAAGATGAGTTATTTCCTTTCAACCGAAATTTTTTCGTATGCAAGAGTCAAGTATCAAACTCATGGACACTTGCTTGAGATGTTGTTTTCTTCTCTCGTCTTATTAGCTAGCTCTTCTTTTATTTTCCTTATTTTGTAAAGAAATGATAAAATTGTAGGTTGATTTATTATAGAATTATCAAAATGGATTTAAAATTAATTTATTATCTTGAAATGGTTTAACATTTCATAAAATTAACAAAATTGTTTGTAGTTTTGTTTATGAACATATTGTTGGTGTGAGATATCTATCGACTTTGGAGATAACTAATCACCGTCAAAGAACATGGTTGACTATACTTGGTAGAATCTCTCCTCCTAACTGTATTTTTCCAACCACTAGACTTGAATCAGAGAGTTCTTGCATAATAAATTCGAATAAAGTTCCACTCGAACCAATAAAATGTTGCACAAAACTGTTTATATATACAAAGTGGGAAACTAAAGTAAGATGAAATGCAAACTCATAAAGTACCAAATTATTACTTTTAGCAAATACTAACAAAAAGATTAGGGGTAAAGTAACGCGACAAATGCTAGCTCTTATTTATTTTAGCAAAGGAAATGTTGGAACTGCAAAGGAAGCCCTCTTCACAAATCTCCCTTTCATTCTTGGTCTCTTCTCTGCATTCAATTTCCTAACCTCGTACCTTATTTTCTTTGAGAACAACCTTGTTCTTCGCTTTTCTCTGTACCTCGAAACCCTTGCCTCTCTGCCTCCATCTACCATTACTTGATTACATCCATATCCTCCAAACTCACCATAAGCATAATGAACCTCCGTTCCAAAAGTTCCCTGATCGATAAATAATTAAATTAAAAGCACCACAGTTAGACTTTATACAATTTGATAGAAAGAAAAAAGTGGCCAATGATTAATTTAACAGTAAATAAGTGACTGGTAAAATAGTGAACAGCAGGCCTAACAAAGGTGAATGGTGACACCGTGTGCAAGTGTTGTAAAGCTTGTGATAACAAATTCAATTTCTATTAATATACATATATAAGAAAATTGAAATAACTAAATGTATATTTGGTATCACCATGTGTCAAAAATCATGGTGAACTAGATGTTGATAAATTGATTGTGATACCAATCATTAACTAAAGGGATTGATTATATAAATAGTAAATAAGCCATGAAGAAAAATTAAGATATAAATTATACCATGCAATCAGGCCAGTTTTCATCAGCATCCAAATTTGGCTTGTCACCATTAGTCCAGGGACACTTTTGGCTATCCCATGCAATGATTACTGCATCATAATCTAGCTGCAAAGATATTTTTCTTTTCCCCTTATTATAATCATTATTTTCATTTTGTTCTCCACACTTCTCCTTCACCTCATCACATGTTTCATGAGAATCATCATAATCAAAATTCAACTCAAATGAAGATTCTTTTCCAATCTCCATCATGTTATCTCCCTCAACAATTTCATAGCTCTCTTCACCTTCTTCCTTCACCTTTCCACTACACTTCCACTTCTCACTCTCCTCATGCTTTGTATCAATCAATCCCAACTCTTCCATCCCTATACACTCATTTTCTAATCCCCTACCCAATAAGCTCTCAACATCAGCTGCAAATTCGGCTAATTCAATATCAGATGGAAGAAGCCCGTGAAAGCTTTCCATCTCATAATTGTTATCACCACTTAGGTGAACTCTGCTTTCGCTCTCATTGTTTTTAACATCAGGAGCGAAAGCAGAAGCAACAACTACCACTCCCGGTCCTCCTTCAGTTGAACCAACTGAAGGAGGACTAGTACATAAATCAGCAATAGAAGGATCGAAAATTGGTACCCTGTAAAGAAGTTGCGCCTCATTTTCGTCATGTGAATTTGAATTAACTTCATCCAAACCTAATTCCGGCACAAGATGAAACGGATTATTATTATTATTATTATTATTCCCCTCCGGTTCGTTGCTCGAGGATGATTTTGATTTGTGTTTCCCCTGCCTTGGTGTTCTAGCTTTCTTGGTGAAGCCAGAAAAAGGACCACAATTGAAGAATTCATCACCATTAATGGACTTGTACGATGCTGTTTTCAAACGAACTCTTTCATGTCTTCGAGCTAAAGAATTAGCTGAATGAACAGAAGAGTCACAAGCTTGACAGAGAAAAGCATCATCAGCAGCACAATACCAACGTGCTCTCTTTGTTATGCAACTGTCACAAGCCCTAGCAGTTTTGCCTCCAACAGCGTTTGCTACGTTTTTACTTGAACAAGTCATCACAATAATTCTCACACACACACACACACAACTTTGAAGCAAGATAAAGGTTTATACGTGTTTTTTGGTTTGAACTTTGAAATATGAATTTGGTTCTTATATTGTTTTGTTAACACCTGACAAAAAAAAATGTGAAGGGAATACAATTATTTTAGGGAGAGGAAAAGGGAAAAGGGAAAAGGAGTGTGGTAGAGTGACCCACAAGAACGCTTTTGCAGTGTATATTTAAAAGCGAGAGATCGTTTGGATTTGTACTTTTTGGGACCTATGCACGTTAAGTGGGGTCCATCCATTAGGGTAAGACCTTATCTGAATTTTAATTGGTTGAGTTTGTAAAGTTGATCCTAATCTCTTGCTTCTCATTGGTTGAGTTTCTAATCATATGGATTTCTAGTGGTGACCCACATGGTATATGGATGAGATGACTCTGAGCATGGGATTTTTTGCACCTATCTTGAATGAGAAAAATGAAATGTTATGGGAAATTTGAATGAGACTGGTTTGTTAAGGGTGTTTTTTAGCAGCGTCATACATGGGTTAGGGGTCACTGACTTTTGTTCTATGGTCCCCTAATTTAATTTCTTTTAATTTCTTTCCCACTCACTTTTGGTTTTGGCATTTTACCAATTATTTCTGCTCCAACTTTTTGTGACAGTGTAACCAATGTGATTTTGCCAGCTGAAATTAGCTATTACTCCAATTCGTCTCTTCTTATTGTGGATTATGTGATTTTTGTATGGGAAGATAAATATACGCTTACATCCAAAATTCCATTTATTCTTGAAGCATCCATTTGCAGTGATTAGATCGGGATGGATTAGGCAATTTCCACTAGGCACTAATGGACAGTTCCTTGTTGGACAATCGTCACACATAGATGGCACCCATATTGGAGGTTATGGTAGATCAATTGGTCTGAGTCAAAAGATAAAAAATTGGATATTAGGACTTCAAATTCAAATGAATGAATAAATATTAATTTAACAACTAATTATTAACATTTGTTATTTTACAAAAAATGGTTCGCATATGTATTTGTAGATATTAAAATAAAATTAACATAAAATGCCACACAAGATGTTATGCACCAATTTAAACTAGTTTTACCGGGAGTTTAGAGTGTGTTTATAATAGATTATCAAAAAAAATTAACATTTAATAATATAGATATTACTAAAAAAATATAAATTATTTTGCGTTAGCTTACTATAATGATTTTTTTAAATCATCTATTGAACATGATTTTCATGAGGATATATTGAAAACAATATCTCATTTGAGGTAAGTTTTAGATTTTTCTTTTTCTAAATATATAACAAACAGATCATTTTTACTCAAACATTTGTTCTAAGCAACTCAAACAAAGTTAATTCATATTATTATTAATCAAAATAAGTATATAACCAAGAGAAAAATAAAAATCACTTTGAGGAGCACATGAGATAGACGCCCTTGCCAAAACATGAGCACTACCTTGCTTTATAAAAACAATTTGAAAGTAATTAGAATGTCTATACAATAATCTATGGTAGAGCCATATTCAGATCTGTTAGATTTGACATTGCAATCATCGTCAACTTGTTTACAATCAAATTCAAAGATGCATTAGATAAGCATAAAACTATAAGTGCTTGAAGAACATCACAAGCTTCACATTCAATTGCTTGGAGGTTCATATGAGGCCAACATGTTCTAGTTATAACAAAACTCTTTCTGGTCTCAATTATAAACAAAACTCCACCTTTTAAATTCTCACTTATAGATTATACACGGGATTAATATTTATTATATATCAAATACATTAATTATTGAATAAATCTAAAAAATTGTACTTTTACTTATAATTCAGACTCGAGGAAGTATATTTGAACAATGCTAAGGTGGGAGGCTCCCAACAAATATTATTGGAAATGGGACGTGTGAACTTGGTTTGAGTGTAATTACTGTCGTGAGTATATTGTCAATGTGTGACCATGTCCATAACTCATGATGACACATTTCAGCTAATCTATTATGTTGTTTCGATGCTTGACATTTCTTTTTAGCCAAATGATGATCTACTATGCAACAATAGCAAACCTCACCATTTGACAATCGCAGAGCCCTCAGTTGAGAGCATTAGGGAATTCAAAGTAAGCCAAAGATCTATTTTTTTCCAGCATAGGATGCTGTCATGACACACAAGGTATAAGTGCCACGAATTTTCAATGGCTTGATCATAATAGACTCATGCCAATGGGCAATGGGTAGTATACAACTTTGGTCTACAAGTTTGATATTTGAGGAAGACAATTCATTCCCTATATACTCTCCACACAAAAAGTTTTGACCTTAGGAAATAGGAGGAATTGGAAGATATATACCGCAGACTAAATGTTCAGCACACACCACCATGTAGCCATGTTGAACTATATACTAACATCTACTATCTACTATTTGTGAGAAAAATTTCCACTATATATTTGAAAAATTGCAAACGTTAAATAGAGAGAGACATTATAGAGAAGAGGTGTAATGTTTGAACATCAAAGCAATGTAACTATTCATAAACAAACTCTTTTAACGAGTGGTTTCTCTTCACTAGAAAACACAAGTTTTTCTATAAATAAAGTCATTTACATCCGGTTTGTATAAATTGGTGGAGGCAAATTAAACTTAAAATTTAGTGTGTTCATCCTCACTTTAAAATTTATATACACTATTCATCATTGTTGATTTTCATACTGTTCCCCAGACATTGGTTCTAACATTTTTTCTTTTTCTTTTGGTATAAACTCATGTTATAACACTATGAACCCTCCAAATGATTTCATCAAAGTTATGCAACCTTAAAATATAATTTTTTTTCTTCAAAATCTCATATGCGTCCCGATTATTAAAAAGAGATCGGAGAAGTTATTAAGTCCAAACATCCATTATGGATCAGACCAAATTTGTATGTATATGAGTCATCACCATTCTTCCAACGACGTCTCTCTGCTAACACTTTTTGTAGCAAGTGATTTTTTTTCACGAAAAAATTATAACAAATGGGTCTTCAATTAATAGTATGCAATTTTTTTTAAAAATACACTTACAAAATAAGCTTGCGCGCCCCTCAAAAATTAAAAATAGGCTTGCGTGATTTGTAGTAAATTTTCATTAAAATGTTAGTAATTTTTTTTTGGTCATGTAGCTTAGTGGCTAGAGCTCACACAATTTAATTGTGGAGAAGTGGAGTGTCCGAGGTTCGAACCCCGGCCCCTGCATATAAAATGCGATATCCCTACCAATTGAGTTAAGCTCACGGGGATAAAATGTTAGTAATTAATTTATACGAAACTGCATCTCTGTTAAAATTATTTGTCCATAAATCCTATTAATATATTAAACCCAATTATAGTCCATAAAAGACAAATTACTAGATCGGATGTCGTAGTCGGTGTTCGAATATTGACTCCTTCATGAATGTAAGTGGATTCATAATGGCTACCATCATTTCATCTATCTATGGCAAAAAAACTCAATCAAAAGAGATAAGTTTTTGTATAAAAAATAATATATTTATGATTTTGACAAGCGTTTGACTTATATTTTGAAACCATTTGTTTGTTTTTATGAATTTCTTAAATATTATTTGTTAGCATGGTCCAATTAATTTTAATTTATCTTCTTCAAATATAAACTGGTTTTAGTATAAAACGGCCTAGATTAATTGTCGATTTTTTGATGTTGAACGTGATCTGATTACTAGATAATGATTAGGTTCTCGTTAAAATATTTGGGAAGATAATGTTACCTTTATTTTTTTTTTGAAGGCTTGTGATATGCTTATAGTAAGAGTTTGGCTTGGTTAAAATACTAACTGTAGTGTTGAGACATTTCAATTCACACCAATACTTCCGAGGTTCAAAAGTCAGCTTCAGATGCACAATTTGGCAAGAACAAGAATGTGAGAGGACTTGTCATGGGACATATGTTGACGTGTTACTTGACATGAGAAGGACGACACATCTGTTGATTATTGCCACATGCTTCCGTTTCAAACATTAGATTGGAATCGTTTTATTTTTCTTTTCAAGTTTTCATGACAAATTAAATTGAATGTTGGTGGTTGGATAAAACATCTGATGCCAAAATCCATATATGAGTAAAACTAAAGGAGAAAGGGTCTTGCTTTGCTTACGAGTGATCTAAAGACACTCTTTAAAGATTCCAATTAAGAAATTATCTATTAAAAAAAGTCTAATGTTTCAATTTCTGATGCACAAATCACATGTCTTTAAATTCTGATTACATGACTAAAATACCCTTAACATGAAATTAAATTATAAATTGTCATCCTATTATCTGTTTACATTAAACCCTTTCCAAACTTATGTTGAATTTCTTCAAGATCAAGGCTTCAAAAATATGGTTTATTGGTTGAGTTTGGAACTATTCATATTATTGTTAGAGAAGGGAATCAAAAAAGCTAAAGCTTTGAACTTAGAGAGCGAAAAACTCAAGATCGTTGCATCAAGTGCTCCCTACACTTAAGTTCGAGTTTTAGTTTTATGTGTAGGGATGGCAATTGGACCCAAGTTCAGTGGGCACCCGCAAAAAATACCCATGATGGGCGGGTAAATATCCGCATTGTTGGGTATGGGCATGAGCACGGGTAATTACCTGCAAATTTAAACAGGTATGGGTGCGGGTACGGGCACTCTAGTGTCCACCCCGTCCCATGCCGCACATTATATATACTATACCAATAATTTTATTTATATTAAATTTAGTTAATTAATCCAAAGTCTTTGATATTTATTGTAATATGCACTTATTTTTTATATTTTAGATGCTTTTATTTGGCTAAATAATATGATGCGTAATATTTGATATGTTGATTTAGAATATTTCATATTTTCATATCATATTTTAATTATGTTGTGATATTTTTTATTATTTATTATCTTTTTGTTGTGAAAGTGTGGGTAATGGATTCGGGTACGGACACTTAGATGCCCATAGGTTATGGGGACGTGCACCAAACTTATTGCCCATGAGGGTATGAGTTCGAGTATTGGGATTTTTTTAAAACGCGAGTATGAGGATGGACGCTGTGGTACCCTGCACAATGGATACCCATTGTCATCTCTAAATGTCACCAACCACAATGTCACCTAAGTATTTTCCAAAAAAGTGATTGTTGTGGTGGTTATGGGTCCATTGTTTCACTATGATGAGCACGGTTCGATTCCTCTAACCACCTATTTTTTCAAATTTTAATATTTTCTAAAACAATCATAAGGCAAAGTAGTAGCCTGCGTGTTTATTTAGTATTAAATGTTCATAATGGATCATTATTCATATTAATCCGTACATAATTATTTAATTAATGACCAATTATAACCATACAAAATTATTGAACTGGATTGATCTGGAAACCGGCTGAGTTACCGGTTTTTAACGAGTCTTACCGATTTGCATCGGTTTAATTACATGGTCGATCTGATATCTAGATCGAATCAGCATATCCACTGGTTTTCGGTCGGACCGGCGGTCCGAGCCGATTTTTAAAACTATGGTCATAATCATGAAACTTTATTCTTTACGATGGTGGTTGAAAATCTCAAATCTAATTGCTTTTTACATTTTCACTCCTATTGGACTAACTCGTCATTTTATATAATTATATTGGATAGAGTAATAGCCATTATGTAAATTTTGTTATTTTTTTTGGATTTTTTCCTCTATTGTTTTTTAAACATATCTTGTACTAAGGAAATATTAATCATCTTTTGGCCAAAGTAAAACAATGAGCCCCACTTGAACCAAAAGAAAAAAGTGTATATTATTTTCCAAATTTAAAAAAAAAAATGAAGGGACCCACAAGCATCTTATTTCCATTTAATTTTCCTCTATAAATACACGCTTTTATTTTCTTCTCTTCTCAACGAGTTGTTGCAACATTTTCAACATTCTCTCCGCCGCCGCGTTCAATCTTTGCATGGAAGTTTTCTTTCTGTCACATGAGCTATCTGATCTCTGTCTCGGTAAGCCGCCGTTGAAGTCACTTTCGACGTCGGCTACCGTCGCTGAGGCAATTGAAGTCCTCCGTAGCTCCGGCGGCGACAGTTTCGTCAGTGTTTGGAACTGTGACCACTCTGAATTCGGTCAATGTCAATGTGTTGGGAAAATTTGTATGGTTGATGTTATTCTTTACCTTTGCAGAGAACAAAATCTTTTGTGTCCTTCCAAAGCTCTTAAGGCTTCAATTTCCAATGTTTTGAATGAGGTTGATGGTCTTGTTGTTCATCTAGAACCTTCATCTAGGTACCATTTATTTGTTTATTTATTTATTTAATATTTTTTCAACTTTGCAATATTACTCACTAAAGCACTGACACAGACACCGAACACGATTTAAATCTATATTCACTTTTACGTGATTGTATCACATGAGTACAAGAGGTCAATTATCTTGGTTATTAATTTGAGAGTGAATGTCTTAAATTATATATTTAAAAAATCAGTTTTTAATAATTTCTCTCAAATCATGATTGTCATTGATTTGGATTAAACGGTCCAAATTGGTCCAAATTGATTATAGATATGTAGAATTGATTTTATTTGAAACTGAGATTTATAATTTGACTTTATATTTGATTTTGACATGTTTGGTTGTTTTTCTGGTAGAATTGATTTTTACACTTAAATTTATTGTTCAACTTGTTTTTTATCCAAACACAAATCATTTTACCTTCGACTCACTTTTAGACAGAATCAATTCACTCAAAATCAATTATTGTCACCTCAAAACCAAACATACACTAAAATGTAGAATGAGATTTTTTTTGTTAATTATAATGTCTTGAATTGTCTGAATTTGAAATTTGATTTGGGTGATTTGATATTGTTGTAGTTTTGGGGGATTTTATAATGTGTTTGATTGACATGGAAAGGGGAGGGTAATCACATATCTGTAATTTCTTGTTGAAGCTTGAAATTCTGTTTTAATGTGCTTGTTTTAACATGATCAAGATTAAGAATTTTAGTTAATTAACCTCGCTTCTTGTTAATTTGATGATACAGCTTATTGGATGCCATTGATCTCATACTTGAGGGGGCACAGAATCTTGTGGTGCCAATTTCGCAAACAAAAAAAGGTGGTCTTTCAAGGAGAAAATTGCAACAGAAGTCCTTAACAATCAACAGCCACAACGGTGTTGAGTTCTGCTGGTTAACACAGGAGGATGTGATCAGGTTCTTGCTTGGTTCCATTGGCCGCTTCAGTGCACTCCCTGCACAATCCATCGATCGTCTCAATATTATCAGCTCGGATGTGCTCTCCATTGATTACTCTTCCCAGGCGTCTTCTGCTGTTGAAGCCATCTCAAAGTCCCTCACACAACAAACTTCTGTTGCAATTGTCGACGGTGATGGGACATTCATCGGTGAGATATCACCCTTCACACTTGCATGTTGTGATGAGACGGTTGCGGCCGCAATCACAACTTTGTCCGCAGGGGGCTTGATGGCATACATTGACTGTGGTCGCCCCCCAGAGGATCTAGTTAGGGTTGTAAAGGCAAGGTTGAAGGAAAAGAATTTGGAAAAACTGCTACAAGAGTTTACACTTATGACTTCCTTGACCGGTGATATGTCATCCTCCTCCTCCTCTGATGAGGAGAGTCCGGCGAGGAGTTTGACAAGGTCGGGAAAGTATGCAAGGTCATCAAGCTACTCGGCCAAATATGTGAGGAAGGCAGAGGCTATAGTTTGTCATCCCAAGAGCTCTTTGATTGCTGTGATGATGCAAGCAATTGCTAATAGAGTGAATTACCTGTGGGTTATTGAGGATGATTGGAGCTTAGTTGGCATTGTTACTTTTTCTAATATCTTGAAGGTGTTCAAAGAGCGTTTAGAAGTTATTTAGACGTATAGGATAAATGTGACAATGTTTTTGCTTTGAATGTTCATAGGGAAGCATGAACCTTGTTGGTCTGTGAATGTGGCCTTTCTGTTATGAATAACTGCAGTGTGGCTGATGAGGCCAGATCTTTGTTTTTGCTTTATGATTGTGAACTTCAATTTTAAGAAATTTCCCTTTGATGCATTTCATTGTCATGATTAAGGTTCTTTGTTTTGTTTTTTCCTGTATCATTGTTCTTGTCCCTCAAATGTTTTCTTTAATGTTAATAAAATAAAATGAGATGTGATACATTGTAAGAAAGCAACTAGATTTCTCCACCATTTTTTGGCTTCAGATGTTTTGTGGTTGAGGTTAGAAGCACTTTGTTTAACTAAATTTCTCTCTATACATAAGATGAAGTCACTTGAATAATTTTCATCATTTGGATTAGAGACATCTCTAATAGCAGTTATGCAGGAAATCTATGTCCTTGTTTTAGACCATCAATAATGATTGAATCTTTGACAGACTTGTTCTGTAAAATGGTTGTTAGTTGTGAACACTGCATGATGTGAATTCAAAATTTTACGGCTGTTGATTAGGAAGGTTCATTGGTTCCAAGTGTCAGAAGACATAAAGAAAGCTGCTTTATTTATTTTTTTTTAGCTTTGATAGCAACTAATTAAGCAAGTTGTACGGTTGTTTTTTTTCTTTGAAACTTATATTAAGAAAATTGAGAAAGACGACTATACCACGTTAGTTCAAAATAATGGTAAATTCTGAAAATAGTTTTTAAGGAAGTGGTCCCATGAGCATTTTCATGTCGTTTAAACGTTGTTTTTAAACTAAGGTAACTTCTATATGCAAGTGATGTAAATGAATATTCATAGATACGGATAATATAATATGATATCTATTAAGGGGTAATCTATTGATTTTTTAAAAGTTGATTTTTTAGATAAATTTTGTGGTCCAACTTGAACTTATACTTCCATGGGTGCAAACTAAGCGTACCCGCCAACCCTTTTATTCGTCTTTACTTCAACTTCCCCACTTACTTTCCACCTCACCATCCACTCCACTCTCTCCTTCTCACACTTCACTCTCCCCCTGTCCTCCTTCTCAAACTCCCTCTACCCTGAATGTGTGGCAGCCTTCTAGACGCCGACTTTATTTCTTCTTCTCTTTTTAAAAGAGTATAGTCGTGAAATTCACACACATTAAATATTGAGAAGTAAATAATTTCATATTTAAATTTATTATATAAGATGTACTTTTTATCATAAAACAATCAAAATTTTCAAATTACATCATCTGACCCAAAGAAAAAGAAATAAAACGTATAATCAACAAAGAAAGAACAACTAAAATCTATATAGAGACAAAACATCCTTCCCAAACAAGCACTAATAATCCAAGTGAACAAAGATAAATATTAAACTAAAGCATACCAAAACAAATACAAAAAAGTAACTAAAATCAAATGGTAGGAACTCGTATCTAAAATCAAGTGAATAATTTGAAATACATTATTGTGGTCGAATATTCACTTCTTATACCAATTTTTTATTCGGATGTTTTAGTAACTTTATATATAATTTCCATTGAGATTAATTTATGTCTGGCCAAATTAACTCTGAGCTGAAATTTCAAACGCCAACATTTTAGTGACAAACAAAGTAGTGTGGGTCATATACAAAGAACACATGACACATTTCCTTGGAAGTTAAGCTTAAGAAGAAAAATACTAGATTGGCAGGTCTATTTTTACTAGAATGACATATAAATATTTTTTTTTTTTTGAAAGAGACATATGAAATTTATTGACCCTAAGACATTTTACACTCTGTATGCTATAAAGTATGTACAGGTACAATATTTTCTGTATTCATGTGGGAAGCAAAGTTTTTTTTTTATTTGAACCGGATATCTTCTTTGTGCAACTATAGAGATTAATCCATCGAATTGGACAGAACCGTAAATGGCGGCAAAGTTTTCCTTCAAGAGATTTAGCAAATGTTTAACACAACTCTTGTCCAAAATTTATCTAAAAAAAATAAATGAAAAGAAAAATAAGGCAATCATGGTACAACAACACTACTAGTTGCACTAAGACAAGTTGAACTAGGAATGTTAGGAAAATGTCAATAAAAGTGATGCACCATCATTTTCAGATATTAGGATAACGACATAAACCATGAATCAGATATTGTAAAAAAAAATGAAAAAAGTGTTTGATGTTATTTTGTTTTGTTTCGGTTTTATGTTAATTGTTATTTTGTTAGAGAAAGAGTTGGATAATCGATGATGGATCCATGATCAAGTTTTCAATAATTTCATTGACATGAATGTTATCATATTTTGTTAGATAAATAAGATCGTTATCAACTCCAACTAACTATTAAGTAACACATTTTTTTTTTAAGGGTATTAAGTAACACATTTATCATTCCATTTAAAATACATTTTCATACATCCACAAAAACAACTTCATCAATACATCCATCAATTATAGGATATCAATACATCCATCAATTATAGGATAAACAATGGTATTTCAATGGTTTAGTGTATACAACAGAGTTTAGCTGAAATGAGCCGCTAACTATGAAGCATGGATACAGATACAACACAGACACTGACATATCGACACCGTTAATAATTTGAAAAAATCACATAACTTAGGATAATTATTTGTGTCGGACACGACATGTCCGATACCGGAACACGTTTAATTCTAAGAGTGTCCGTGTTTGATAAGGTGCTAACAAAGCTGAAAATTGGTGGTTCATACAAAGACCACATGACACATTTCCTTAGAAGAATTTAATCTTAGGAAAATTTCAAGACTGGCAGATCTTTTTCTTTTGACAGAAGACTGGAAAATCTTTTTTTTTTTTCTGCTATAATCATTTAATACATTTATTGACTATAAGACATTTCATACCAACAATAAAGCAAAAACAGCCACAATATTTTCTGCATTCATGTGGCAAGCAAGGGTTTGACGCAACATTTACCCAACATTCATATCAACAAGAAAACAGAAAACATAACTCTTCTTACCCTACCTATATTAAACTTTATATATTTTTATGCAGAAAAAGAAAAATAAAGCAATGTTATTAATTACATGCAGCAACCACAGTACTTCTAGTCGGACCAAAGACAAGTTCAAGTAGAATTGTTTGAAACATGTCAATAAAAATGGCGCACCATCATTTCCAGATATTTAGGAAAATGACATTAAATATTTTAAATACTAAATATTGAAACATATGAAATGTTGCTAATTACAATGAGTGAAGAAGTGAAAAATGTCTTAACTTATTGAAAAATGGTTCCTCACAATCTTGCAGGTTACTATCATCACTATTTGTATAGAACTATAAATTTATAATGTGACATATATCAGAAATCATATATTGTACAAGTAAAATATAATCATACTAAAAAAATTCAGGTGAACCACAGATAAAAAATGTGACTTCTTTTGATGTGTCAGATGCAGCTTTATAACATAGGATCAACATCTTCAGACGATGAATTTTCTATGAAAATTTCAGTAGGCTCAAGGCAATGTCTCAATGTATCATGACCAAGTTGAGCTCTTTCATTGTCTCCAAAGCCGAGTATTTTTCCACGGTTAGTGACTACCACAGTGTGGTACAAGCCAGTGCTAATTTGAGAAACATGGTGAGTTCTTAATGTGTATAAGATTCTAGGCTTCAAGATTTTATTAGTTAGCCTTCTAGCATCCGGAAATCCTAGGCTTCCAAATGCCATGGAGCCAAAGCCATAGACCACACCTGAATCAACTAGCACAAAGGTTTTTCTCTTTTTTGCACACACCTACAAATACCAATAATAATAATGTGAATAGAGTAGGAATGAGCGGTCTCGTTATAAATCTTAATAATAGGATGAAAACGCTATGAAACACTAATAAGTAATAACACAGACATGACACCGAGTCTAACATGACAACACCATTTATAATATGAAAAATAGAGAGCACATTGTTGGTGTCCGGCACCTCGAACACCGGACACACCTTTAATCTGAAGTGTTGATGCTACATAGTGAAAAAGACTTGAGTTTCAGAAAATTTTAGTTGGTTCGAGTAAATGCTTTCTGTTTATATTTATTTTTTTCACTTTTAGTTACCAAAAAAAAAAACATTTTGCTTTTACTTTGTTTTCTAGGTGAAAAGATTTGTACATGAAATACTAAAAACAAATTTTTATGCTTCATCTACAAATTTTAGAAGCGGGAAAGAACTAGTAATGGTAAAAAAAAGGTATTTGGCAGGAAAACAAAATTACAATGTCTCACTGAATCATTGTTTTAATAACAGTCAACAGATAGAAGTGAAAACAAGGTGGCAATTTTATTACTTAAAGTGAAAACAACAAATGAAGAGATGAACCCTACAATGCAAAAAATTCATCCTAAACCATTAGATATAATACCTGAACGGCTAAGTGATTCTTGAGATTAGACAACAATTCTGGTCTTGTCTTTTCAATCTCATCTCCATGGCCTAAAGCGCCACAATATCCCTTGCCCCATGTATATACCTGAAACATCAGTAATAGAAACTTAAAAACTATTCTCGCACGTACATCAAAAGACCAAATCAAGTGTGACAATTAAAATCGAAAATTTATTTTGTCCAATGAAACTCACAAATCCATTTGAATCAAGCGCCGCTGCATGCTCATCCCCAGCAGATACACGGACAACATGAATACCATTTCTTCTAAATTTCTGTATGCAGCGTGGCAGTAACTCGTCATGTTGCTCACCATGGCCAAGACAGAAATTAGAACCTGATCCAAAGGAGTAGACTGATCCACCTTCTGTTACAGATAAGATATAGTTTGGTCCAGCAGCAACTTGAACGATACGGCCTATACTACCAAGGACTTCAATCTTTTTGGGGCTTGGTCTGTCCAGCGTGTCACTGTGACCAAGTTGGCCATGCGAGTTGCTTCCGCATGTATAAACATGACCTTGTCTGGTGAGGAAGACTGTGAAGTTTAGCCCTGCTGAAACCTGAGAGACATTCATGTTATTTCGTATCTTTTTGAGAAAACCTTGTAAAATAGGCTTCATTGGATAATAAAAAACATGGACAAATTACACTTTTGATCCCATAAGTTATATTTATGTTTCACTTTGGTCCCTTGAGTTACAAAATTTAGACACCTTGGTCCATAAAGTTTTTTTCGTTGCATTTTAGTCTCTTAATTTATAAATGTTCTTAGTCCTTTATGTCAGTTTTCCATTGAAAATCCGTCAAATGTTTCCTATACTCCTTCCCCTTCTTGTTGAGTCAGACACCTAAACAAACAAATGATGTTTGAAATATATGATCAAACTACAACACCTTCATCGAGGAGACAAAAAACCCCTTCAAATAACTTGGAGATGAATTAAAACCACAAAATGCTTTGTTACAGACTTCTTCAAAACATATAAATCAAATATCAAAACATATTGCAAGGTCGAAAACATTATAAATATTGGAATCAAAGGGAGCTTTGGGATCAGATAGGGGTTTTGGTATTGTGGATTGGTTTTCCCCCCTACATAGCTAATTTTTAAGGCAAGGTTCCCCAAGTGCCTGATTGCTTATCAGGATATTTAGACTAAAGTGATATTAGTCATCCAATGAGAATTTAGATTTATATTACCTTAAAACGGTTCTTCTAAGGTGTACAACTTTGCACACGTTAGGAAAACCGTGACATAAAATGATGACCGAGAAGAACCACTTATTAAACATGTGGTCCACCCAGACAACCATTTTCACACGCAGCATAGGTTATTATTAACCGATTCTTTTTATAGCAAGAATCTAATTTGATTAAAATTGCAAATCAATCCCCAATTAAGTCATTAGATTGGCCATCTCCCCCTTCATCAAGTCAGTCAAGATATCCCTTGATCAATCATGAAAACCACTATGTTTTCTGAAATCAACACATCCCATCTTCTTTGTCTTCATCGCAAACGCCAACTTTAATAAAATAAGTGTGAAAGGACAGACAAATCTTTCCTATTGCAAGCTTTGCTTAATCTCAAAATAAAAACAAGAGTGAAAAAGTTAAGTAACCAGGGATGAAGAAGGCACTTGTTTTTGAATCACACATCTACCAACAATCCATATCCAAGTGGAATCCTTGCAAAATAAAGGAATAACTCCCCAAATCATTTTCACCAATCTCCACTCAAATAAAAACTGAATAGAAAACAAAAATATCACAATAATAAGAAGGGGAACCCTTACTTCACAACCTCCTTACCTCAATGGACTGGTTATTCCAAGCACCAATCGATCCTTACCCCTGATGACACCCAGCTCTATGAACGAGGTGAACCACATTGTCTTTATTGCTAGCCTGTTGCTCTATGCCCTAGCACCATCTCCAATTCTCAGAACCCTAGTATGCTTGGTTTTTCATTTCGACTAATCAGTGCCTCAACCTAGGATGATGTATTCAATGGAAACAAAAGGACCAACAACAATTTTTGGAACTTCTCAAAATTGAGGTACCTGGTTAAAAATCTAAATTGTTTACTAAAATACTGATATGCCCAATTACTAGAACCGATGATCCATAAATGGAGTGTATGCGAGAGGGTCCATCTTAGTTAGACCAGTTAACATAGAATAGGATATGACGAACCACCTTTATGAAAGGGATAAGAACCTTCTCAAAATAACTTAGTAAGAAATTGGAACCATATTCATCAGGGTTACAATTATCTTCGGTACATGCTACGAGTATGGGAAGCGACCCCCAAAGTATTGGGTACATGTAGGTATACTTAGCCGGTACTTTATTGGTACGCTATCAATCAAATTTGTTTACCTGATTATAAACTAAAAATTACATGGAAAAAATATATCAAATATCATCAATGAAAATTAACATGAAATATTAAAATTAAAATACATATACTAAGCATAAATAAATCGTAGGATTAAAGACAAACTTGAAAGACATAACATCAGAGAATTTCACATCTTCAATCTTAAATATAATAATTAGTTAATAAATTATTAGCTTTTTAATTTAGAAAATATTTCACTATTTTCAAAATGAACTAGTATCTTTTATTTCAGTTGTCTGCCACATTTTTTATTCAGAAGAGTTATTAGTTTTTAGCATTCATTTAAAAACTCACGTTCCAGACGCTTGGTTATCAGAGAAACATCAAGCTCTATTATAAATTAACATTCATTACATTAAATAGCATTCTCTACTTTGCCAACTCCTCTTTCTCTCCCACGTGAAAACCACTTACCTTTTTGTGACTGCCACTACCCTGTTCTCCAAAACGTTTACTCTTCCATTTTTTGGTTTGCGGCTTTTAAGACTTCATCGGGAATTTTGTCAAATCAATTCGGAAAGTCACCGCAAATTGGTTCATGCAAACCAATTAGCAGTTCCCTATATACTTCAGGAAATTATGTGACTACGATTGGAACTACAAGATGCATTTTATTGCAGACTTCATGAAAAGACTTAATAGCTAATTTAAAAATATATCAGACCAAGATCAAAAGAGAACAGAGTAAAAATAATAGAAGCAAAGTAATTGGTATTCTGTTTTTACCTGCTTGCAAGGAATCCCCTTTAAGGATTCAACAAGACGTGGCCTGAAAATTGGTCGATTTGTATCTCTATGACCACAACAAAAAGATGAATTATCTCCACATGTGAATACCTGCAAAGTGAAGTCGCACAATCACAACGGAAACAATTATTAATCATTTTACGATCTAAAACCATTGGTTTCAATTCCAAGAAAAGAAAGAAATAATGAAACATGCAGAGTAATTTATTCCAGATTAATGACTTATTGATGAGTCTTAACTAATTGAATAAAGGTTAAGCAGTGACAAACCTCTCCAGATTCCATAACAAAAGCTGCATGGTTATATGAGGCCGAAACATGTGCCACACGCGCCAAAGGTGGGAAATTAATTCGGGTAAACGATGTACGCTGTGTTGTTTCAGACCCTTGACCAAGTACACCACACAAACTAGAACCGCAAGAATAGACCGAGGAGTTTCTGATTGCCAAGGTGTGATAATTTCCTGTTGTAATTTGCATCTGCCAATTGAATGTCATTCATCATAAGTTCCAACTCCACTTCTTATAAAAAGAACAATAAGAATAGTACAGACAAGCAAGAAAAAATCTATGTCAGTGTCGTGCTGACACGTGTGCGTAGACACAAGAAAAAATAGCTTTGAAGAATTATCCAAATTATGAAATTTCTTAAACAATCATTATACAACATTTAATATTCCAAATCCATTTCCTTTTCTTTTCCCTGTTCTAATTATTGCACAAATGCATTATTACATTACTTATTATAAATGTACAATGGTGACATAGAGCAAAGTGAAACATTAAACATCTTGGAGTTGAAAAGCAAAGTGAAAAACATAAAACATCACCAATGTTAAGAAACTTAATACAAAATAAAAACCGAAAAAACGGCAACTCAAAATTCGATAGGAAACAAACATAACAATAAAACACAATGGTTTGTATAGTGAAATAAATAGTACATTTCCTAATGATGTCTCAACCATATCAGATGATTGTTCCAAAGACTGCAAGAACCTCAAAACTCGCTTCCAATTTCCACCACATCGATCATACAACTCATTCTGAGAATTCAAAACCATCTTGGAAAAGATGGCATGAGAACTACACAACTGAAATGCAGCAAAGTCTACCAATGACTTAAACTTTAAAGGGTATATGCCATTTCTAGCACCAAAAGTTTTTGAAGTAAATTCCAAAGAAACAAGGTCCATTGCACTGAGCTTCCCTGAGCACAGAATTTCCAATATCAAATGTGAAGGTAACTCCTCAAAAGAAACAGCTCTATAATGATCTCCCATACTTGAAATTTCAAGCTGAATTTTTTTTTCTCTTATCAAAGATAACTAAATGTGATTGAAGGAAGGTGCAGATAGATTTTTCACACAACCAGCAACAACCCTTTGGAACAATGTATCAAATTTTGGTCCGCCTAGCTCAACTGACAACGCGGATATTGCTAGGCTGGACACCTCACCCTGGCTCGAACCCGGGACCTCACAGTTGTGTTACAGATAATAAAAAATCAAATTTTGAGACGAAATCTCAAACAATTGAAGCAGCATATAAAGAACACATCAGAAGGGGAAAAAATATGGGAAATTGAATAAAAAAAAGGTGTAGATGATGATTGGAAATCAAACATCAGAAGATTACTAATCACACCCCCACAAAATCACCTTGAAAATTCAATTCAAGGATCAAATAAAGACCTACAATTTCCCAAGATAAAAGAAAAATGAATTTTTTGAGAGCAAACAAAAAAATAGAAGTTGAAATTAGGTCAATTGAATTGAAATCAAACACTGATCTGAAATCTTGAAAAGTTGAAAAAGTGGGGTGTGTTTGAGAATCTGAGAATAAAGGTTGGTGGGTGTTGAAGGGAATAAGAAAAATGTTAGGGTTTTGCGAAGTGTGTTTAATTTATGAATGGGACATTTTCATGTGTTTGTTTCTTATCAGGGCTTGTTTTTTTCTGTGATCAAATTTTGAGGATGTTTGAGAAGGTATATTTCTTGTCTTTGAAGTTGTTTACACGTGGCACTATGATAATGAGCCATGTCAGCAGATGTTCATGTTAGTGTTTTGCAACATGCACTTGAAGATTTGAAGCTTGCTTTTTGGTGGCACCACCACTTATCCCTCATGTTGTCTCACACTCCACTCACAAGCCCTTTCTTTTTAGATCAATTTTTCATATCCTTTTAAAACAAGTATTGCACTATTGAAGCAAAAAGATGCTTTTCAAATTTTTTATTGCACTAGATCCACCCATGCGACGCACGGGTCCATTTAGATAATACTATGAAAATAAAATACAGTACCCGAAAATTATTTGAATAGTTTACCTAAAATATGAGCATCAAATCATCAATAGGTTCCGTATAAAATGGAGAAAATAAGAGACGAGATATTAAAAAAAAAGTATGATTTTCTTTTCCTAAAGATAGAAAATCATTGTCCTTCTTTTGATCGTTTATTTTTCTATTGCTTGAAATTGTCGTGAATTCAATAATTAATGTTTTCTTTGGAAATTCAATCATTATAAACCTCTTACCAATGAGGAAAGAAAGCATATACATATTGACTTATGATGAAGTGCTGCTGCTACTTGCCCTTTGTGCAACAATTGTGATGAATCTTTTTACTGCCTTCATTGAAATCTTACTAATAATGATATTGGTATTTTCAACATTCATTGTTGTTACTATTTAGTATCTTTGAAAAGATCAAAACTCTCTTGTCTTTGAAAAAAAAATATGTGTTGAGTGTACGTCTTGGTCAACAAATCCATTGCTAGATTATTCTCATTTTGCATGATCGATCTAAATATATCCAAATTTACTTTGGAGTTTGGCCCTGCCAGAAAATAGTTTCTTATAGCTTGGAAAGCTCCTCCCAACTCACTTTTTAAGTTTTTTTGTTGTTGATGGCTCTCACTTAACCGATGACAACTCATCCTCATGTCGAGGTTTTATTTTATTAAAGAATTCAATTACAAACATTGAAATCATCGTTGTTGTTGTTTCAGCTGAATTTTAAGGCATGATTCATGGCTTACGGTTTGCCAGTCATCTCAATATTAAGTAGCTCATTGTAACCGTCAAAAAAAAATTAGCTCATTGTAGAACCAAACTCTCAAGTCTTGCTTACCATCATTACCAATTGGTCACTTTAGTTCTCTTCTATATTTTGATGTAGTGGGATCTAGTACCATCGTTTTGTTCTTTAGTCTGGTGATATACTTTGTTTCCTTATAAAAAAGAGTGAGAAAAATCAAAAGTTAATATAATAACCACATATACATTATGAGGAAGAAAAAATAAAGCGTCGGTTACATTAACATTGAATGGAGTAACGAGAGATGAGAGGACATACTGTGAGACGCGATGGTTCGCAGCATCGCTCTGGTATCACTCGCTAGAAGAGAGGAATTTTTGGGGGGTTAGGGTTCCTGGCTGGGCGCCACAAACGGGAGGGGGTGGGGGAGATTGGACTGACGCGAGACCGCGACGGATGAAAGCGTTGCGACAGGTTCGACATGGTCATAACTGTTACACGGATGGCAAGCGGCTACGGGACAGTGACGATTTTAATCACAGGCAGACTGGTTTTAGGTATGCATCACGGGACAGGGATGACAGGTATTATGGGAATTGCGATTCTGGTACAGAGAGGCCAACGTACAAACATCGGAATTGGACTGATAGCGATTGGGAGGGTGTTGGTTTTGACGCTGCACAACATTGTTACAATAGAAACAAGCCGAGATAGCAGGTGCAGTTTTCTGGTTCAGGTCGCACGGTGGATGCAGCAAACGAACAACCTCCGCGCGCGGCTTCACTCAACGGGGACAAGCCAGCAGCTTCTTCACTCAACGCTAGCTAGATTTGATAAGAAGGTGCCGAGGGAGGGGACGAATGTTAGGGATGGTAAGGGAGCAGGAGTAAATGGTGTGAGGAAAGAGGGTGAAGGAGCGTTGAAGGGTAAGGAGGCCAACAAGATGGTGATCTTACTAACATTGAATGGAGTAAATCTCAACTGAGGCCAACAAGATGCCCGTGACAACTGTACAATATATGCATTCAAATTCCAAACCCTGTAGTCTAATGATTCGATTTTATTAAATATGAAATACAGATTTTTATTAAAAAAAATTAAAGGAAGTAAACAGCAGTGTACAAGTTAGTGTCACTTTACCAAAGAAAGAATCAAAGAGAAAAGGAAGCCGCCAAAAGAAGATTTTAATGTTCAACTAACACGCCTTTTTCCTTTTCTTTTCAATTTTTTACTTTACAAATGCATAAAATGTATCTGTATTTTTTCTTTTCACAGATATAAATGTCTGTATTCACCACAAAAATACATATAAAATGTATGTATGTATATCTGTCGATCTATGTAATTACATTTTCGTTATAATTGTTATTAAAATGTCGATATTATAAATAAATGCCAAAGAACAAAATCTCCTATTAAGAGGTAGAGGTTAGGTAGTTCAACTAGTTTGAATTAAAAGATTAAAGAAGTTGAGGAGCTAAATATTCAGGGTTTATATCCTCAAGCAATGAAAAAAGAAACTAAAATAACAATCAACGCCCTAACATTGACCTATCAAAAAAAAGACCCATTGAGGGGAAAAAGGTTACTTTGTACATGTTAGAACGTGAACGACCCACCACTACATAATTGATCAACAAAATAATTATAAATTGTACTCCCTCTAGTCGCTATTATAAACAAATATTATTTTTTAGGTTTGATGGATAACTGATATATCTTGACTATATTATAAACCAAATATATCAATTATCCGATGAACCTGAGAAAGTAATATTTTCTTGTAACAGTGTATATTATATCAGCATTGAAATTCAACTGGCCTCCTCATCTGTGCGACTTTGAATTGCAGAATCAGGTGATAACTTAAACTTGAGAACCTTATGAAGCTGGCACACAGGTTTGACTTGCTTTGTTGGAGGTTGACTTGAATCAATTAGTCTTGTTCCAGAAAACAGGTTCGTTTCTGATGGTCCTGTCTCTTTATGAACCACTGGGGCATCTGCAGAACGGGGATGATTAATTAAACAGAGCTTAGTTAGGGCAGTTGTCTTTAGATAAATAGCTTAATTTAACGCTTATAACATAAGCACTTATCATATAAGTGCTTATGTATAACCTATTTCTATAAAAAAAATATAAAAATAAAGTCAAACTATTTTCATATAAGTTATACGTTTTTTTCATAAGCTAAACTAGAGAGTTAATGGAAATAAGCTGAAAATAACTTATGGACATGTTATAAGTTGTTTCCATAAACTCCCACAAGTGTTTATGCCAGCAGATAAGTTCAAATACATCAATCCAAACAAGCCCTAACTAGGAGGTAAATGAAATTAAAAGTACAAGGCTTAAAAGCATGTCTTCCATATAGCATGATTATCTAAATGTAGAATTTGAAAGAGAGAATTATTGGAAGTGATTAACAGTTAGGTACTATTCTAGCAACATCCAATTCACCATTTGGTTGGCACCTAGACAATATTAGAAGAGGATGTTCCTCGTAGAGTCGTAGGCTGAAACTCCTACAGGTGTTCATTTTTAGTCTGCTTAAAACTCTAACAACAGCAAGGGTGGAGGAGCAGGAACTCAAGTGGACTATAGTTACATAAACTCTTGCAGGTGTACTATATCATTACAATGAAGTAAATGCATCATTAAGTTGTGCAATTTCTTTACTAGGAAATATCATTATCAATAACAATATTCATGTAAAAAACCATGATACTTCATACGCAATGAAAACAGGAATAAAGATATAGTAAATACATCCCTTTAAGGAGGTGTTGATGAAGAATAAGCTTTTAGAAATCAGTTATTCTTGGAAGGAAACTAGTATGTAAAAAAAACATTGACTCTTTAACAACCAAGAGAACAGGTATATCCTGACAAATTAGACATAATTCCCTTCTTCAGAACTACTCTGCATCCATCAACTGTAACTCACCTTGTTCTGAAAAGGCGATACATGTTCCGATTGTCTCCTCATATTCTCCAATCTGTAGACAACAATAAACCATAACAATACTTAAACGCTCATATCATCCGTTCAAAGAAGGGTAAAACAGAAAAGAAGTTGTTCGAATCCCCAGCCTTGATTATATTATCAAATAGAAGAATAACCAAAATGATTAAGTATGATTGTGTTGTAAAATAGTGGTTATAGCAGCGCTATAGTTCCATAGCATATTGGAATTTGAACAAACCGCTATCATTCCACAATATGTGATTTAGTAGTACATAGTGTTGTCAAACTGCAGCAATAGTGGCACTGTAACTCAATTGTATAGCAGAATTTGATAAAACGCTATTTTCCGCAATACACAATTGACATCATTTGGTCATTCTACATTGCTGGAATTTCTAGCTGAAATACAGCATCATAATTATCTGCTTAATCCTATATGTAGCATTAAAAGAAACACATCAAAACAAATGGACGGATTTCATCACAGCATTTAAATAATTTCCAACAGATTCAGATGAGCATTTGGCACTTAACTAAACATTCCAATTAATCAAATCATAAAAGACAAGGAATATTAAAGTAGGTAACTTACCAGCTTAAATTTGTCATCAATGATCAATACTGGGTTTAAAGTATCAAGACCCTATAATTAACAATAAACTGTAATATAAGCATACTATACTATGTAGAATATAATAAATAAGAAATAAATATGAAAATAAATTATAAAATATGAGTGAATACTCAAATTGGACATTGAAATCGTATGAGTCTAATCCCACACATTATTGATATTTCAAAATGATATCTGAAATTACACATTTTTAATCAAATTATTTGAAACCAAATCCGTCCCTCGCTAGATATTTGTAGTGACTAAAATGACATTAAGAAGGCAATATCATCGACGAATTTGAAACCAAGTAAATAGTGTCAGGATATTTGTAGTTCCTATAAGTAGGACTACAATTTCAAAGACGTACTAACCTATAAAACACTGACATAAACACCAGACACGACATTGACACAATTAATAATTTCAAAAAGTGAATTAATTGAATGTAATCACACATATGCCGGCGTCGTGTCAGACAGTAACACATGTGGGTCACTGGACATGCCTCCAATCAGAGGTCTTATTAGTGCTACAAAATACTTACTATAAGATATACTAATAATGAAGTATTAAAAAATGAGTAAAGGTGGTGAATTAGATAAAATAAATGAATGAAGAAATAATTGAGAAGTTACTTACTTGAAGAACATAGTTAGCATTTGGTGGAATATCAATTAGGCCATAAACACCATCCAAGTCAAGCAAAACATATTCATCTTCATCATGTGGTGTTGCATTTGCCTCCATAACTCCTATATGTATAAATAAATAAATTGAAATTTTGAAGTGAAAACTGAAACATCATGCAAAAGATAAAGTGGAAGAAGGAATGAGACAAACCAGCGAGCTGGAAAGACTTCCGTCACTGGAGACGGACACGGCCGCCGAAGCTATGGCGGAGGAAGTCAATGGGTTGTAAGCTGTACGACACCAGCAAAAGAGAAGAAAGAAGGATAATTATGTCATATTTCAATTGAAGCAAAAAAGCCTTTAACAATCCTCATTCCCCAATTCTAAAACCCTGAAACAAACAATTGAATAAGAAATAAGAGAATCAATTTGCTTACCTTGACTTAGAGTGAGAGAGAGAGAGAGGTTTCAACTTTCAAGTCAAAATGTGATTAGTAATCCTCAATCTCTCTTTTGTTGGTGTGTCTTTGGTTTAGTCAAAATGTGTTTTTGGTTAAAAATAAAGTTAATATGCTTCTATGAAAGTCGGTTAAATAATAAATTTGAGTGTATAAGTCACTTTTAGAGGCAAAAATAATAAATTTTAACTTTAAGTTATAAGTAATTATAGAGACAAAATCAATTATAGTCGAGAAATTTCAAACATAACAAAATCAATTAATTTTGGGTCTTAATAAAATTTGACCGTGCTTTCATTATGCTATAAGTTAAGAAGGGTATTATTTGAACATCTAAAAGTTGTTCAAAATTTGACAAGTATTTAACACCGTATAAAAATACTCTATAAAAATACATCACTTATAACCATCGAAAAAATGAAATTGTATTCACACCTTAAATAAATACGGTGTTGGACAAGAAAATTGTTGTCCAAATAACGTTTCTCGCAAATTAAAGCTTCAAGTTGCCGCAGGGTTATACCAAAGTTTGGTCAATATCCAAACAGAATCAACCTATGTTAATGGTGAAATTCACATAAAGTTCCCTTAATAATAAATAAAATGTTGTTAACAATTATCAATATGGAGAATGGATTACATGATCATTTTCAAATAATAATAACTTAGACAACAACAGTTGTCACATATTTGCTTCTATACTTCTTGCTCAAGTCTTGTATATTGGTATCATCACTAGTATTGTTGAGGAAATTAGAAAACCACTGAACTGAAAGTTTAGGAATTCGTTCAAGTGTCTGTCTATCAACATAATAAAGTCCAAATTTTTTATCATATCCACTGTTCCATTCAAAGTTGTCAAACATTGACCATACCATGTATCCTCTTACATCTGCACCTTTTCTGCACATAACAAAATTTAGTCTCAGTCAACAGACAAACTATAACTAAAAACCTTCATAAAAAACAAGGTTGCTACTCATATATTAGTCTTCATCATCACTCACCTTATGGCTCTAAGCAAAGCTGCAAGGTAAGCTTTATGATACTTTATCCGTTTGAAATCATGTAGTAAATCATGCATTGTTATGCCTGCGTTGAACAGTGAAGAATATCCTGCAACAAATTTTGAGCAGTCATCCATGATATATTAACCTATTCATAACTCCAGCCCAAATTTACATACCAAAAAACTACCTTCAAATAGTCACTCCTTTCTTTGTCTCTTAATCCACATTGAAGTGTTTGATATTATATTAGACAAGTGATCAAGCGAAAACATATCGTAAAAAAAAATGAGATCATATAATGTTATATTGTTATTGAGTATTCACGCACCATTTTCTGTAATATACATGGGCATGTTGTGGTATTTTATCTTTATGTAGTCTACAATCTTCTCCATGCCCTTTGGAACTACAAAGAACCATTTCATTCCTGTCTGCAAAAAATAAAGGAAATCATATCAGTATTTATGTTCATTACAATCATAACCGATTATCAAATAATTCTTCGTGAGGTGTTAGCTCAGTGGTAGGAGCTAGACCGTGTAATTTCAAGGCATGAAGTTCAAATCTTATCATTGACAATTGTAAAATGACTATTAATGTTAATTTAATAAATAATATTCATTCCCCAATCTTTAAAAAATCCATTATCAAACATTAATCTACAAATTACTTACAATTTATAACCATATAACATAGACAAGAGCAGTTGCACTACATATGAGTACCTGATCACCAATTGGAATGCCATCTCTCATCCCAGTTGTTTGCAAAAAGCCTTTTATTGGACGAGCTGCTTCGAGAGGGCAAGTAGAGAGGTAGCAATCCTTGACATAGAGAGCCCCGTAATTATTGATGCCAATGAAGTCCAGGCTGCCTCTTAGGAGGCTCTTCTCCTTAGATGAGAACCTAGGCAACTGGTTCCCAAGAATAGAGCGCATCTCAGCAGGGTACTCACCAAAAACTAGGGGATCTAGTAACCTTGCCATCAGAAGAGCAGGAAATGTTACTAAAAAGAACGATAGAACCGTTAATGTACGTTCAAGACGCACTAGTAAAACACTCTAGCACTTTCTTCCAAACACCCACACCCTCTCTTATTAGTTGAAATTCAAACAAATTGTCCCAAATTTATGTGGGACCGACATGATTTAAGAGGATATACTCACAAAATAGGGAGTCCTATTTGAATTTCAACTAATAGAAAAAACTAAATTGAAAAGATAGTGTGTTGCTAGGACCATTTGTATGGATAATAGTTTTTGTATTAGACATTAATTATTAAGCCAGAAGCAAAACTCTTCTCTTGGTATTTCACTACTTCTTAATGACTTACCAGCCAATGACAAAAGCCAAGGCCCTGTTTGCAGCTTGTCTATCACATTCTTCATCTCTAAGAGGTTCATACATAAAGGTATGTGCAACAATACCAATGGTTCCACCTTGCTTTGCCTGGATAAACATTTCTTCTTATCTTAGCCTATAATCTTTTACCCACCTAACGTAGAAAATGTGACAAAAAATGCTTTCAGTTTAGGTGCACTTTTGTTACCTGATAGTGCTTGCGGTATAATTCAACAGCCTTAGCATGTGACAACAACATATTGTGCATAGCAAGGAGAGGCTCAGCATCAGAGTTACCAGTATAACAGTTTCCAAAAGGAGGGGAACAATGACCAGGAGGGTATGTTCCTCTCATAAAGCCAAAGTCTGCAATAATATTTGGCTCATTGATGGTGACCCAATACTTAACCCTATCTCCAAAGCTCTTAAAACAAATTTCAGCAAAATGAACAAAATCTCTCCTGCAAACACCAAGTAAGAAGTGACAAACTTCCATTGATCTGTTAACTCAAACTTTTGGACTACAATTGTGCGAGAAAATTCATCAGTTTGTTGGACAATTCATTTTAAGAAGTGACAAACTTCCAAGTTATTCTTTATCTAGCATTATACGCTATGAAGCACTCACACAAACACAGAGACCAAATAGGCACCGACAGGTCAACGCCAATAATAAATTGAGAACATTAAATGATTGAATGTAACCAAATGTGTTGGTGTCGTGTTGGTTCTGAAATGTGGATGCTACATCATTTTTACACTGCTTGACTAAAAAAAAGGAGAGTAATGAATTTACTGAATTAGGGGACTAAGCCAACCACCATATCTTTGTTCCAGCTCTTGTGGCCAGTCTTGATGGTGAATTGTCACAAATGGCTCAATTCCTAGATTAAGCAAGCCATGCCCGGATTTAGGTATAACTAACAATCTCATACTGTTATAAATTAATGAAAACAACTATTCATTACAACTCGTTCCCCACCTCTAAGTAGCAGATTGTCTATAAGATTGTTGTAGAACATAACTCCACTTGGATTTATGTCTCCATATATCCCTCCTGTACATTTCATGAATAAGGACTTAATTAAGAATCTAATTGGAAAGATAAAATTGTGGAAATTAGTTATGTGAATAATTGGGGAATACTTACTAGGTAGAATCCTAGTCCATGAAATTGAAAATCTATATACATTTATCCCAAGTGATGACATCAATTTGATATCTTCCTGTCAAAGACAATCATTCAGACCTTAAAGAGTACACTATATTAATAAATGTAGTTAGTAAATTATGAAGTTAATATCATATTACTGAATTTTTATAGTCATTACCAAATAGCGATGATAATGATCATTTGCTATATCACCATTCTCATCATTGTTTATCATTCCTGAAAACTTACCAAATTGTATTGTAATTATACATTTTCAAGATTAAATTAAATTCTATAACTACTCTATGCAAATAAAAAAGAAACATACCTGGTGTGTGACTGAATACATCCCAGTTGCTTAAACCTTTACCATCTTCAAAAGCTGCTCCTTCAATCTATTATTATTACAAAGAAAAAAAGGAAAAGAATCTCATTAATAGAAACAACAAAATGAAAATATCTCAGAAGAAGAAAAAAGGAAGTTGAACAAGTATATATATACTTGGTAAGAGGAAGTGCTTGTTCCAAAGAGGAAGCCATTTGGGAATTGAGATCTATTGATTTCATCTTCAACTTTATGATAACTTTGGACATGTAAAAGAGAAGAGCAAAGCAGTGTAAACACAACATGCATAAGCCATTTTTGCATTTTCATTCAACAGTGTAGCAAAAACATTATCAGAGGCAAATATATTCTATCAACTATTTATGATATATGGCCCATATATATTGTAAGTTGTTAAGTAATTAGATTCATATAACAATGATGTGTGTATTATATGATGCCACATTGAACTCGTGCAAAATTATTACGACAAGATCATTAAAAATGGTTGACTGGTATATTATACTGTTTTTTATTAATAAAAAAAAAAAAACTAAATATATATGCTCAATAATAGAGGTACAAAGATTACACAGTTTTACCATTGAGAGGTCCAATTCAAATCTCTTAACGGATCAAAAGAACAAAAATTACGGAGATATTCAATAGATAAAATGAAGTTATAAGAGAAAAAATACAAGCCAAAATGAGTTCCTTTGTATCAATTTACTGAGTACCAAATCTCCTAGGCTTCAATCTCTTGAAGAATGAATTTCAAAAGCTCCATGATGGATGATGGTAGAAAATGATGCAATGTGATCATGACTGTGTTAAATAATGTAAAGGTTGTGTTTTAATCTTAAAAATTGGACCCTAATTGAAAGAAGTACCAAAAACTCACTTGGATGAATAAATTATGAAGTATAAAAATATTTTTAATAATTAACACGCTTAAAAAGTTACTGTATTTTGTATATAAAGGACAACATCAAGTATTGTTAATCTTGTGTAAAAAAAAAACACAAGTATTGTTAAATTAGTTAAATTAAAGGCTTATTTACACTTTTAACCTCCGTAAATAAGGCGAGTTTTAAGTTTAGTCTCTGTATTTCTTAATTATTTTAAATCGTCACTGTAAAAATTAATCATTAAACATTTGAATACTTAGCATTCGGGGGTCAACTACAAATGCCACACATGTGAATACTTAGCACTCGGGGGTCAACTACAAATGTAATGTCAATGTAAAAAAGAAACCTACACTTATAATGCAAGTCTTCTTTCTTATCACTAATATTTTTAAAAAAATATGGTTAGTAATTCAACCTAGATAAAGATTGAACTGTGATATCTTTTTTCAACCATCATTTTATAGTAGATAGAAATCCGATTTCATGAACATACAACTTTAAAGTAAATTACCTATCATAGAGAATAACAAGACATGAACATCATTATGACTTTGAGTATATTCTTGAGAGATTTTGCTTTTGTGGTAGATAGTGGGATTGAATGTCGTGTTTTGTTATTGGTATAATTAGATTGGTTTTAAGTATTAAATCATGATTAGTTTAAAATTGAGGTTATTGAATGTTGAACAAGGTCTTGATAATTAGGTTTTACAATTCTACTGATGATGATATATGATT
>Ga0315913_1000667_pt1 | contig 32591 bp, 12 predicted proteins | sample MpolsnodulesMG_FD_207736 | JGI IMG/M metagenome (GOLD analysis project Ga0315913, IMG submission 207736) | Medicago polymorpha root nodule microbial communities from Los Angeles, California, United States - small nodules | ecosystem: Host-associated > Plants > Roots > Nodule | place: USA...
GAGTCATTGTCGGTGATTGAATGATACTTTCTATGTAATTGATTGAAGCTGATTATGATGAATTTGATGTGAACATGAAATATATTTAAATATTGAAAAATTTATTATAATAGGGTGTTAGATTCAATTGATGAATTTTATGTCTACTATTGCTGATTGTGAATCTCACCCCTTCTGTTTGAATGTTGCCTCGACGGTGGGTAACGTGCAGGTGATTCCGAGTAGTAGGTGTGGTGGCTCAACTGTCTAGGGCTCTGATACGTACAGGATGAGAATTAGTTATATTTATTTTCATTTCTTGTGTATCAATTTTGGAATTATGTTGTGGAGTCTTTTTATTTGAACAATGTTGTTGACTTTATGTTGAGGCCTTTCGTGCCTTAAATTGTTGTTGGATGTTTACGATATTAATGATCTGAAAACTATTCCGCTATTATGTTTTGATATTTTATCAAGTTGTTTTAATTAAATAGTATTTTATCCTATTTAAGAAATTTTAAAAAGTAGTGTGACATGCCCGTTCGTGTTTAACTATGATTATTTTTTATTTATTATTATTATTATTAAGTTTGGGATAACGGGTTGTTACAATAACCATCAATAACTGTCCACTTTCGTCTATTATTTTTTTTCTTCATATTTTAAATGTTATAATTTTTTAAAAATGTTGTTTTGGAATATAAAATATTAACCAAACACACTTGTAAGAATTATTATTCTTACGAATAGTATTTTGAGAATTTCACATATGGTGCGTTTGTTTCAAGTTATATTTGTAGATTTTTGGGGATAAAATTATATAAATATACATGACTATGTTTGTTACAAGTTTACTAAATTTTATTCCCAAATATAAAATGTTTTTTGGAATAGAAAATATTTCCAAAACAAGGGGTGGGAATAAAGTTTCCACGGAGATGGAAATAAATTTATGGGTAATTACATATTATAATCTCTATTTTTAAGGTTCCTATGAATATTATAGTATTAATCGAACAACTTTTTCCTGAATACCTTGAAATAAAATCTACATCTTTACATTAGAAGGAATGTTATTCTTAAGAATAAATTTGGTAAACTTGAAACACAACGACACTCATAATGTATAATATAAAATGATAATTCTGAAGAGTTACAATTGAATACATTTTGCTTGATGAACACACACGAAACTAGACCGTCTCTCTCTCAAAGAAGAAAACATGACCGAATAAGTTGTCGTTAACATGTCGGTGCCGGTGGAAGAGGAAACTCCTAATTTGTTTCTAGTATTTTGTTTCCTAACAACAAAGATGTTTTTTGTTTGGTTGGGTAAGGAAATCATTTCCGAGCCTATCATAGCTTTAACGGCTTATGAGTTTACACAGAGTGTTGTTAGTGGTCTGACATGTTATGTTATGTGGTATTTTGGTTTCTTGAGTTTATGTCGAATTAGATTAGTAATTACTATTATTGGAACAAAGTGGTTGTATGATTGTATCTAATCATAACAATGAAATCTCTGTTTATAGTAGTAGTAGTAGGCGGAGGAGGAGTTGGTTATTATTGTATTAGGGGTAAAATATGTATTTGTAAATTGTTAAATGAGATCTTTAATATTACTAATTAGTGTAACAAACAATGAAATGTTATTATATATAATTAATCTTGTTTGTTTTTTTAAAAAATAAATCTTGTTTTATGTACATTGAAGTAATCTAAGATAAATATGTATTTCTTATAATAAATTAGATAAACATTGTGTGAGATTGTAGAGAAAACATTGCTAAAAAGGGAGGTGTAAGGTCATCGGTTCCGGCAAAAGTTACCGGTAGACTATGTCCTTTAGCAAAAACCTTCAATGAAATCATCAAAATAATCATCTACCTGAAATATATTAAGATGTTAGTGACTTTGTCAGGTACATTTTTGTAGATTTTGGAATTAGATAAAAGGTGAAATTCAGACCATGTCAAGGAATCAAAAGTAATTGAAAAGAAAAGGAAGAGAAATATAGGATACTCTCACCATTTGGACTATAATGGAGGAATCTACTCGTCTAGATTATAACACACATTTTTTTAACACACTTTCAGCTGGATCTCATAAATTTAGTGGAACTCTTATGAGTTTTAATCAATAAAAGAGAGCATGCAAAGATGACGCTATGTTGAGCACATAATGGGTCTTGACCCTCACTATCACTTGGGATAAAAGTTGAATACCATTTGTATTATATAAGCTCAACTAAAAAAGCGTCTTTGTAATATCATACATATACGGTAATATAGATATTTTGACATACATACAATCATCTTTTTAATAGGTTATATCGTAGACGAGAAAACATGTTATGTACTCGTTGATATATTTGATTTAAGTGTTATTCCTATATTAGATGTAACAACAACAATTGTTGAAAGAGTTTTCTCTACTATGAATATTATAAAAAATTGAATGCGAAATTGCAAAAGAGATGAATGATTAAATGATTGTTTATTTAATTATATTTGAAGAGGGTTTTAATAAAATTAAAAATTAGAAAATCATTTAATGTTTTTGAAATATGAAAAATTGCTCACAACAACTATGATGTATATCTATGTTTTAAAAAAATAATATATACATTTAATGCTATAAAATTATATGCATATTACCCCCACTAAACGTTTGGGTCCGTTCCTAATAGCATGCGTTAAAAAATATGTATTAGAAAATTTGCTGCAAGTATTGTTAAAAATAAAATAAAGTTTGAGCATCCATTAATTCTCAAGTAGCAGAGGAAGACTTCCCTCAACAACAAAAAAAAAATGGTAGGGAAGACTTTTTCCTACTAAAAACATGCTAAAAATTTGAAGAATATCCATTGCCAAAAACAATCAACCGAAATTAAAAGTATTTTTGATTTGAATACCATGACACTTTTTATAGGTTGCAAAATTCTTTTTTTAATAAAAGTCCTAATTTTTTTTTTATGGTGGTCATGGTTTGAACCCTAACTTTGAATATATTATACATTGTCTATGTCAACTGAGCTAAGCTCACAAGGACTGCAAATCCTAATTTAATATAATTAGAATTTTTTTAAGGGATGTAATTAGATTTCTGCACACAGTTTAAAAAATCGAATTATTTTAATTGAATAGGGACTTATCTATAGTTCTATACAATATAAAGAAAAATTACCCCTTTCAGCATTTTTGGGCTGAATTTTTCTTTCCAAAAATACCCTCAATTTTCAATACAAATAACATATGTAACAAATAAATAAGAATACATTTAAGTATTAAAACAAATGTAACAAACACGATATGAATAATATATTTTTTGTTTTTTCCTTTATCATTTAAAAAGTGTAACACAACTTTTTCTATAATAAAATTGTTGTTGGTGTCATTAAAAAAAGAATTTAGATTATATTTTTTTTTTGTTATATTGTATTATTATCAGTGTCGTTGAAATAGATAACCATGGTTAGTTTGATTTTTTATAACTTGAAAACATCAAACATTTATATTTTTTTAATTTTAATCAAAATCAAAATTTCATAAAAAAAACACCGTTCATAATTTTCAACGTGAGTGCCCGTCTTTTCGCTAGTTTGTTTAAAGGGTTAAATAAGTTTTTCGTCCTTATAAATATAGCGAATTTTGATTTTAGTCCCTAAAAAATTAAACTGAATGTTTTCATCCTCACAAATTTTTTTATTTTGTTTTTCGTCCTTAATGGCAATTTTATGTTCATATAAAGGGCAAAATTATAACTCTTTTATGTTCAAATTGTATCCATGTTATGTCCGTTTATTATATTCGACATTTATATATTCATATTATGTTCAAAAAATGTCAAAAACACGTTAAAATTAGATCCATTAAGGACCAAAAACAAAATAAAAAATTGTGTGAGGATGAAAACATTCAGTTTAATTTTATAGGGACTAAAATCAAAATTCGTTATATTTATAGGGACGAAAAATTTATTTAACCCTTGTTTAAATAATATAAAAGTATTTAATGGACACCGTGACACTTTTCATCACAAAAACAACTTTTCAATCCCCTAAAAAAAAAATCAAATTTTAATTCAATATACACCTTAAGTTAATTTTCATCGTGATGTAGATGGTCTTTTTTATGGCACATGATGTAGACGAGTTATGATCTTCATTTGAAAAGAAAAAAAAAGGATAGATAGATACATGTATATCTAATTAAGTTCCTTTATAAATTGAAATTATTTAAAAATATATATGAAATTGTTATCGAATCGAAGAGATTATAATGTAAAATCATTGAAACACAAAATATTACAAAGTATAGACAAACACTGCAACAACTTAACGCAATATTGTATGTACGTGTGGCCTTGGAGAGACCCCTCATAATGCACTGTTTATTCACTATTGGGTGTGGTCTGAATCATATGTTAGATCATGGGGTCCATTTTGTATATATGTACCTATCATGTAATTGAAGAGTGAAGAAGTTAGATTATTATCAGTGATGGAAAGGAGCTGCAAGGTGTGTGTCACAGGTGGTGCTGGTTATATTGGCTCTCTCTTAGTCAAGAAGCTTTTGGAAAAAGGATACACTGTCCATGCCACTCTTAGAAACTTAAGTATTCTTTCTATCCCTTTCACTCTCTGCATATTTTTTTTCCTTTCATTCCACTGTCCATTTTTTTCAGAAAATTTGGTGAGTTCATTAATTCAAGGCGTGGGGATTGAATCGCCTGCATCGATGCATATAACATAACAACTGCTGGACCATTTATTTTTTAATTGAATTTAAACGGTCCAGCAGTTGTTAAATGCAGTACTATTCGGATCTAAATTTAGATCAAACTCTTAATTAAGCACGAGTTAAAAGTGAATTCATTTATTGATTTCAGAGGACGAGTCCAAAGTAAGCTTTCTGAGAGGCTTTCCACATGCAAATACAAGATTGGTGTTATTTGAAGCTGACATCTATAAACCAGATGATTTTTGGCCAGCAATTCAAGGCTGTGAATTTGTCTTTCATGTTGCCACTCCTTACCTACATCAAACTGATTCTCAGGTTCATTTCCCAAATATTGATCTTTTGGTTATGTACTTGAAATTTTTAGCCAATTTTATGGCTGCTTAATTAACTTCTTCTAATTGACACTTTAGATATAAGAATCAACAATTTTGTTACATTAATTATTTGAAGACAATTACAAATTTAAGTTGACTAATTCAAAAGAGCTGATACATGTGGTCAAATTTTTATAATTTTGTACACTATTTGTAAATTTCGCTGATATAAGTGAATGTCCGTAGCACAGTTTAAGAGTATAGAGGAAGCAGCAATAGCCGGTGTAAAAAGCATAGCTGAGACTTGTATTAAATCAAAAACAGTGAGAAGACTGATATACACTGGCACCGTGGTTGCTGCTTCTCCACTGAAGGACGATGGGAGTGGATACAAAGATTTCATTGATGAAACTTGCTGGACACCTCTACAGAGTCTCCACCTTCCTCTCACTGATTTCCATAAGGTAAATGTAGAGAGAGGGGAGGGTCAAATTACATGGTTATAGCAATATTACACCACTCCATATTGTTTTACTAGATATATATGATATAGTCATTTATGTAAAACTTTACATAAATTTAAAATCATTTTATATGTTAATGAGACATATCAAAATTGAGGATATTCAATAAAAGCGCATAAACCTTTGATCATGATAGGTCTCACTAACATATCAAATGATTTTAGATTTACATAAAAATTTATATGAATACATTATATAAACTAACAATCCAACAGTCAAATTTAAAAAATATGTATCGAGTAAAACGATATTGAAAAATGTAACATTAGACCGTCTATGTGTTTACAAATTAAATCATACAATGTTTGAATCTTAATCTAACAAGTTGTGGTTAATTATTTTTTAGGATTACGCTTATTCCAAGACATTAGCAGAAAGAGAATTATTAACGAGTTATGGTAAAGATGAAAATGGACGTGGTGGATTTGAGGTGGTAAGTCTGGTTCTTGGCCTAGTGGGAGGGGATACACCTCTTAATCACATACCCGGAAGTGTTGCAGTGGTTACCTCTCAGCTACAAGACAATGAAGCCTTATACCAATCTTTGAAGTTTTTAGAAGATATATGTGGAAAAATTCCAATTGTCCACGTTGATGATGTTTGTGAAGCCCTTATCTTTTGCGCTGAGGATCCATCTATCAATGGCAGATTCTTGGTTGCAAACTCATGTGTTTCATTATCGGAGATAGCAAATTATTATTTTCAAAATTATCCAGAATTCAATTTGAAGGAGAAGTAAGTTATTACTTTCTATACCAATTATATTTGACAAAAAATTACACGATATATATTGGTTTGAGTTGAACTGGTCTCGGATCTCTTGAGTGATGTCTCGAGTTCGGATAAACAAATGTGATTAGGAGATATAAGACCTTACTATATGTGGTCAGACAAGTTCTTTAACGGAAATTAGTCATAACCAAAGTTCGTATATATTTGCACTAATAACATGCTTATGAAAATATGTCTAAAATCTAACAAAAATAGGCATTTGGTTGTAGGTATTTGGAAGGGCCAAACAGGGCAATCAAATTGGCCTCAACAAAGCTCATAGATAATGGATTTGTCTACAAATGTGATCTGAAGAAGATATTAGATGATAGTATCAGATGCGCAAGAAGGGTCGGCGATCTTAATATGTCATGATCTATAAATTGTAGTATTATATTAACTGATTGATTAATTATAGACTTGCACCAAAATAGACAACACAGATGATTTACGTAGGTGTATGTTTGTGTTTTTCATCATTTCACTTTATGTTGGTTATATTTAATGGAAAGTACCAAACTCGTTTTAGGGGTGATTACCACAGCCACCCTAAATTAATTTTCTCATAATGCCTTCAGCAGAAGGTTGAATTTCAATTTGAAAATGCATAATATGTCGAGTTGCAAATGGATGATTCACATGAGTAAAAGGATGATAAACCTAAGCAGGAAAGGCACTGGTGGAATACTTATCAGATAAGTACATTGTTAGTGTTCTTAGGAGGCAAATCTGCAGCCAATAATTGACCTACAGATTTTACCAAAAGGAGATAATAAATTTGCTCTACAAAGTGTGCTTTGCAAGGAGAAATGATGATAAGCATATTGATCTCTTGCTTTGATTTCATGGTCTTTTTGTCCTCTATTAGGATTGATCTTCTAGAGATAGTTTGGTTAACCAAACTATTAATTTAGCTATTTTTCCTTTTCTTTTCTTCTTTTTTGCTTTTGGTTGAGTGTGGTTTGGTCCTTTCAACTCTTTTTGTTTTTCTTCTTTTCTATTTTAATAGTATTAGATAGATTAGATATGTTTTTCACTTATCATGATTATCGAAAAGAAAGAAAGAATCTAATGAAATGCGGCAAGTGACAATTAAGAGGATTATGTTGCATTTCTATAAAGGTTCATAGGTCACGTTAGTTTGGCTAATAGACACATGTCTTTGCTATAATAAATACTCAAATCATATATCGTAATAAACTCATATTCCAAACAATCAAAAAGCTACATTTTTGTATTTTTATCCACTTACCTTTATCTCTTATCTTTATTTTTTTATGCATTTCGTAGTGTAGTTTAAAATTAAAATACCTAAAAAACAATTGTACTTAACATTTAGTTAGAAAATCCACAACTGAAGGATATAAGACCTGATTGTTTTAGATTTAAAAAAAATAGATTTTTCTTTGGATTTTTAAAAATGGATTTTTTTTTAAATTTATGCAAAAATAGTAGAAGTTATTTCAAACTAATTTGGTATAAGTTAAAAAAGAGATTATGACATTCATTAACTTAAATCTTCATTGTTCGAGATTTTACATAGTAAAAATCACATATTTTTTCAAAATGACATCTTTAAAAAATGATTTTTATGAAAAGCTATTTGAAATAGTTTTTTTTTAAGCGATTTTTTCAAAATTTTAGTATTAAAAAATTATAACAAAATGATGAAATACCTAAAATGACATTTTAAGATAAGCCATTTAACGAAATTTTCATTTGAAGCTTTCCTTAAAATTTATTTGTTAAAAAAATCATAACAAAAACATATTACACTAGAAAAATATATTTTAGTAATGAGAATTACAGATGAAAAAGTTTAATCGACCTCAACTAATTTGAGCCTCCATTAACCTATAAAAACTTAAGTAATTCAATATTCAAATGATATGAAATAATGTATAATTTTATATTTTATTTTAGAAAAATGATTTTAATTATTAATAAAATATTTGGTTGTTTTCCCGTGAGCTTAGCTCAGTTGGTATGAATATTGCATTTTATATGCAAGGGTTGGGTTCGAACCCCGGACACCTCACTTCTCCACAATTAAATTGTGTGAGCTTTAGCCACTAAGCTACTTGACAAAAAAAATATTTTGGTTGTTTAAAAAACTCACAACTCACGTAGGATCGGGTTTGGGCATCAACTTTAGAGTCAAAATTTAATTCTGGCTTTTAGTATTGCTAAAAAAACAACGACTTAGTTGATATAATTATAAGGATGAAAAACATATTTAACTCTCTCGATTCTAAAACATATCTTACTCTTTTGTCAAAAAAATGAAATATCTTACTCTATTCTTTATAAATTGGAATTATTTTGAATAATACGAAAAAATGTAATTACCGGTCCTACGATATTTGTTGCATTAAGAAAGAAGGTAAATGAAAGAAAGAGAATAATGATTTTACCCGATTAACTATTGATATTTTTTTCATTATCGTGAATACAAAGTGGTGAATAATAACTTGAGAATGATGCACATAATATTAATTAAGGATACAGTTGAAAAATAAGTAATTGAAATTGATTTGAAAACTAAAAAACAAATTTTTTGGAGAATTTTTCTTCAAATTATGACAAAAAAATGTAGGAATGGGGGATTTTTCTATGATAAACAACAAACTCTTGTCTATCCTTCCCAAAAAAAAACACACTAGTGTATATGTGGTCTTGAAGGAATCCCTCATCTTACGTTCAATGGACTGGAAAGTCGTGGACAGATGATGCATTACTATATGTGGTCAGAAGTATATCTTAAATGGGAACCATTTTCTACACGGGTCTACCATATTACAGTTACTTAATAAGTTAAGAGTTTCATAACTAGCTATATATATATATATATATAACTGTTTGTTTCAAGAAGCCATAAAAAGAAAAAAAGAAGTTAGATTATTAGTGATGGAAAGGAAGTGCAAGGTGTGTGTCACTGGTGGTGCTGGTTATATTGGCTCCCTCTTAGTCAAAAAGCTTTTAGAAAAGGGCTACACGGTTCATGCTACTCTTAGAAACTTGAGTATTAATTCATTCTATCACTCTCCTCATCTTTTTCTTTCTTAAAATTATATGAATTTATTAATTTGAGGTGTTGGAACAGTGGACCAATCATGTTTGAATCCCTGTATCAATGCATGTAGCACATGCGGTATTTGCAAAACCGTTTTAATTTGTTTAATTAAATTTAAACGGTCCTGCATCTGTTGTATATGCAGGACTATTAGTGACCCAATAAATGTTAGAACAAAATCTAATTAATAGTTTACGTACATTTATTCATTTCAGAGGATGAATCTAAAGTAGGGTTTCTTAGAGGCTTTCCACATGCAAATACAAGATTGGTGTTATTTGAAGCTGACATCTATAAACCAGATGATTTTTGGCCAGCAATTCAAGGCTGTGAATTTGTCTTCCATGTTGCCACTCCCTTTCTACACCAAATTGATTCTCAGGTTCATTTCCCCAATATTAATTATTAATCTTTTGTTTCCTTTTAATATTTAACCAGTTTTTACTTTTATAGGTATGGTAGCTTAGTCCATTTCTGACAAATGACACTTTAGATATACAAATTAGTTTCTCAAATTGTAGGATTGGATGATTTTGTCTCATTGAATTTAATTTTTTTATCACATTTATTTTCCAGACAATGACAAATTTAAATTGACTGATTCAAAAGGCTAACGTGATTAATTTTTCCAATTTTGTTGGTTATGTAGAAATTTTATCGATGTTGCGTGACTAAATTGCACGGCTCTAATAATTTGAAGGAAAAAGACATTGACATAATCTAGTTTTGAATTATTGTTCAAAATAAATAAATAGAGAGTTTAGTAATTTAACTGATTTGCATAAGAGATTAAAAGAGTTTATAAGTCAAGGTACAAAGTTGAAGTACCCACAAAGCAAATAATACTACCATAACAAATAACATGTTATCATTTACGCATAAAAAATAAATATGATTAATTAATTAATTGTAAAATTGTTAATGGAAAGTTATTTTTTTAAGATCACTATAGGGAGATTTATTTTGGAGAATAAAAAGAATATAACTATATATCCGTGAGCTTAACTCGATTGATAAAGACATTATATTATATACGTAAAATCGTGATTCAAATTCCATATTAACTAACTTATTCACCTTAAGAGGTAAATTTGTAGTCACTAAAATATTTGGAAAAAAAATATATCGCCTAAAAAAAACTCTCATTTCCTTATATTTCCCAAGTATTAATTTTTTGTTGGTAGCACAGTTTAAGAGCATAGAGGAAGCAGCAATATCAGGTGTAAAAAGCATAGCTGAGACCTGTATTAAATCAAGAACAGTGAGAAGACTGATATACACTGGTACCGTGGTTTCTTCATCTCCACTGAAGGATGATGGTAGTGGATACAAAGACTTCATCGATGAAACTTGTTGGACACCTCTCCAGAGTCTTCACCTTCCTCTCACTCCTTTCCTAAAGGTAAATACAATGAGCTCTTATACATGAATCACCTTAAGTGGCATACACCCTTTGGTACCCACACACATTTGTGACATGTGGCAAAAACATTGAAAGAATAGATGAAAATAGGTGATGATGTAATGTGAAATTACTAAAATACCCCTGACACATGGGGTGTACACGAGAGGTGTATAAAAAAGATGTCTACCTATCTTTTTTCAAATACAATATATACACACATCAATGTACTTTCTCACTATGACTTTCAGTGTTTCTTTTTTAAATAACATAACATGTATTAATTATTTGGTATGTACGATAGAGTCGTGATATATGTAATACTTGAACCAAGAAAATAAACTAGTGATGTAAATAATATGATAAACATGTATTATATAAAAGTCATGATCCGTTGACGGCAGTAGGTGTCAACGGATTCGTTGACACCAAATTTTATCCGTTGATTTTATTTGATCCAAAGACTAATATTTGTTCACTTAAGACTATTATATACCATATCCGATTGTGATTATCATTTCCTAATTTATTCTACCAGTTTCTAAAAACAAAATTACTTATGTCCCCTTTTGTTCTGCTTAACATATGGAATAGAAATATTAATTTTAGTTGTAAAAAAAAAGTATATTAATTTTATTATTAGCCCCGCCTAAAGGATCACACAAATGTCCTTTTATAGAATAAGTTTAGGCAGGTTGGGTTTTGTGGCTCATTAGAGTTTGAACAAGTTTTAAGGTTTAAAGTGCTCTAAAAATTGTACTAAATTACACATAATTCATCAAAGAGATCCTCACATTAATAGTGAGGGTTGAACTCACGTTCTTGTGGGGTGAACCCACGCTCTTGGAGGATATGAAGTAATTCATTATTCACAAACTTTTGTCTTTTCAGAAGAGGTGAAAAACCAGTTGATATTTCTATCTATATCATGTTTTTTTTATGGACTATAACATCCTGTAAACACATCCTAAATTAAGGATTAAACATACAAAAGGTAGGTAGGATATGATTGATTAGTGGCATTAGTTTATAGATTATTTTTGTATGATCATGGAGAGTAAATATAATTATTTTTTTGTAGTGGTCGGGGTTTGAACCCCGGACCTTGCATACTTTATGCATTGTCCCAAACAACTGAGCTAAACTCACGAGGACAAATATAATATTTTAGACACTCATGAAATATTGACTATACCTTTTATTCTTTTAATTATTCGAATAATAATTAAAAAATTAATTTTACATTTTGATTTTTTTTTAAGTTTGCACAAGACTTATCACCACCTAAGACTTACTCTTACCTTATCATATCCTATCATCAAATAGTTAATTCAAGTATGATAAAATAACTTTATCATTGGTGCTCCTTTATTCTCCACATCAACCATGGCCTAGAATATATATAAATGAGTCCTCGTGAACATAACTCAGTTGACAGGAACATGAATTATTATATGCAGGGTCGAGGTTCGAACCCCGAACAACCCCCTTATTCATCTTAAAAAAGATGAATTTTAGCCACTAAACTACTTGACAAAAAAAATGAGTATATATGAATGGAGAATTTTTTTTGAAAAGTTTGACAGGAGGTGATGAAATATTTTTTCTTTTTTTGAATTAAGAAAACTATAAAATAATTTTAAAGATAAATTAAGTGTGATTAAAAATTATAGAATCATTTTTTCATGTTATTTTATGAAATCTAAAAAATATATCAAATTACAAACTTGTCCCTCCAAAATCCTCGGTACAAACGTACCCTTGTCAATTAATTTTGAATTCTTATTATCAATTTTGAAAATATGGAATAACAGTTATGAATTGAGATTTTAAAGCTAATAAAATGGTGCTTGAAATTGACATCATGTCGATTGTCTAATAAAGTTGAAGAGAATGAAAGTTGGTGTAGACTTACATGTGTACATCCAATATGTGGTTTTTACTACTAATTCTTTCTATTAAACTTGAAATCACACCGAGATCGATGAATTTACAGTGACATCATAATTTTGTTGAAATATCGAATTGTAACTTTTGGCAAAATCAACTTGACACATTATGACTAAGCCAAATTCCCGGTCAATCTAAATATACACATGTGGTGTTCTTGCTTTAGGTGAATCTCTAACTCGATATATAACAAATCATGGTTAATTATTTATAGGATTACGCTTATTCCAAGACATTGGCAGAGAGAGAATTATTAACCAGTTATGGTAAAGATGAAAATGGAAATGGTGGAATTGAGGTGGTTACTCTTGGTGTTGGCCTAGTGGGAGGAGATGCTCTTCTCAGTTACTTACCGGCAAGTGTTGCAGTGATTATCTCTCAGCTTAAAGACAATGAAGTCACATATCAGTCTTTGAAGTTCATAGAAGATATAGATGGAAAGATTCCACTAGTCCACATTGATGATGTTTGTGAAGCCCATATCTTTTGTGCTGAGGATTCATCTATCAATGGCAGATTTTTGGTTGCAAACTCATATGCATCATCAGCAGAGATAGCAAATTATTATCTTCAAAACTATCCAGAATTCAATTTGAAAGAGAAGTAAGTTCTTACTATACTTTCTATACCGACTTATATTTGACAAAAATTAACACAACATATAGTATCGATTTGTTTTGAAAATAAATTTCCTACAAAGAGAAATCTCTTATATCTATCGAGCTTGAAATCTAGATCGTCAAATTACATATTGAACAATGTCAAGCAGGGGTAGACTTGACCTCACAATATCAGTGAGGCATAATTTTTTGTAGGTCTGAATGTTGAAGCCAGGAGTAATTTTTTGAAGGGACAATTTCTTTAGTGTATATATATTATTTCTCAAAATAATTATTCATAAAAAAATATAGATATAGTGGTACATACTGGATTTTACCTCAGATATCCCGGTTCAACATGGACAAAACAAGGATTGAACCCAAGTTCCCCACCTAAATAGGGCGCACCTTTACCACTGAACTACACCATACACATATGATTAATTCACAAATATTGATTTATATAATATAACATTTAGCTAAATATATAAAATAAAATAAAAATTGGGCTTGAACTGGTGTGACACACTGACACTTGCCATACTAAACCTAGTTCAGGTCTGGCCCCTGATGTCAAGCCGGTGAGTGAGACACTTGGGTGCAACTAATCTAAAGTTTACACATAGTTTATGGAAAATAGACACGTGTTAAAAGCTTATTATAAACTCAATGTTTTAAAAGTAGTACATTTAATTATTTTTTAAATCAATACAAAATTTTACTTTTGAATTCTTTAAATGTGTTAAAAAAGGAGATATATTTGCAAGAAGTGTAATTTGTCATAAACTTTTTTACGTTGGTTAGCCTAAAAAAAACGGGTACTTATATTTAGACACTCTTTTACTCATTATACACTGAACCCATACCACATAGCACACATGATGTAAGACTAATAATAAGAGAGAGGAAGTTTATAACCAATCATACTTTGCCACATATAGGTGTTAAAAGAGGTATAAAATGAAAAGATGTCTATCGATATTTTCCCAAACAAAAAACATTATGTTGGTCTTAGTGAAATTTGACTCGAACCTCTTAAGCAATACCTCGAGTTCCAACCTTGTGGATGAAAAAAAAAAAGAAAAAAAAAGGTGATGAAAATATAAGACCCTACTAAAGATGGTTAGATTGATTCTCTAGTGAAAATAATCATTCACAACGTTGGTAGATATTTTGAACCAATAACATGCTTTTAAAAAAATATCTAAAATCTTACAATATTTGACATCTGATTTTAGGTATTTGGAAGAACCAAACAGAGCAATCAAATGGGCATCAACAAAGCTCACGAATAAAGGGTTTGTCTACAAATATGATCTCAAGATGATACTAGACGATAGTGTCAAATGCGGAAGAAGGACAAGCGATCTTAGTATGTAATGATGAATGATCTTGGGTTTGATTCTCGCAAGTTAAAAAATGTATATTAGCCAGCCTATATTTGGTTTCCGGGCAAACGAATATTAATATTACGTTGTCAGCATGGAGATACTATTCCTTAAAAAAAAAAACATGGAGACACTATGCGATTAGTCAACCATGTCTTAATAAAAAAATAAAATTTGTATTGATATTTTTTTCGAAGAATTGTAATGATATCTTATAAATCGTGGTTATACTAATTAATGATGGACTTGCATAAAAATAGACAAGGAATAATTAATTAAGGGGTTAGTTTGACTTTAGTCAAGTACATTTTTGTAGATTTTAGAATTGGATACAGGGTGAGATTGACACTCTGTCAAGGAATCAAAAGTAATTGAAAAGAAAAGGAAGAGAAACATACAAGTATTCTTCCATGGTCACAAGATCAAATCAATAATGTTTGGACACACACATAAAAAGATTCTCTTCAAAATATTCAATCATCTTTTTCATCAATTTCCTCTTTATTATTAAAAAGTACTTCTTTATGTGTGTGTAACCAAACACTATTTCTTTAGTCCCGTGACCATATTAGAATTTCTCGAGAAACATAAAATAATCTCACCATTTGGACTAGTGGCCTTGGGGAGACCCCTCATATTTACTAGCATATTTACTAGGTGGAGTCCAAACTCCGAAGTAGTGGGTAGATAATGCATTGTTATTAACTATCGTGTGTGGTCAGAATCATGGGATCCATTTTTGTATATATGGACCTATCAGGTAACTGAAGAAGTTAGATTATTTGTATCTTGTAAGTGATGGAAAGGAGCTGCAAGGTGTGTGTCACAGGTGGTGCTGGTTATATTGGCTCTCTCTTAGTCAAGAAGCTTTTGGAAAAAGGCTACACTGTCCATGCCACTCTTAGAAACTTAAGTATTCTTTCTATCCATTTCACTCTCTACATATCTTTTTACTGTCCATTTTTTTCAAATTTTTTTTGGAGAATTCATTCACTCGAGGTGTGGGATTGAATCAACCTGTATCAATGCATGTAGCGTAACAGCTGCAGGACCGTTTTGGTCCAACAGTTGTTATGAGCAGTGCTATTAAGATCTAAATTTAGATCAAGCTCTTAATTATGCACCAGTTTAAAATATTTATATTAAAAAAACTCTAATTAAAGGTGAATCCTATATTGATTTCAGAGGACGAGTCCAAAGTAAGCTTTCTGAGAGGCTTTCCACATGCAAATACTAGATTGGTGTTATTTGAAGCTGACATATACAAACCAGATGATTTTTGGCCTGCAATTCAAGGCTGTGAGTTTGTCTTTCATGTCGCCACTCCCTTACTACACCAAACTGATTCTCAGGTTCATATTCCAAATATTTGATTATTAGTCTTTTTTTCCTTTTGGTTATGTACTTGAAATTTTTAGCCAATTTTATGGCTGCTTAATTAACTTCTTCTAATTGACACTTTAGATATAAGAATCACCAATTTAGTTACTGAAATTGCAGTATTTGATCATTTTCTCTCTACAATCAATGAACTTTTAAAATAATTCATGAATTTGAATTTTTTTGTTACATTAATTATTTAAAAACAATTACAAATTTAAATTGACTAATTTAAAAAGAGTTGATATGTGTGGTCAAGTTTTTTTCCTTCTATTTTTGTACATTATTTGTAAATTTGTTGATATAAGTGAATGTCGGTGGCACAGTTTAAGAGTAGGGATGACAATTGGACTCAGGTCTGATGGATACCCGCAATGGGTGGGGTAAAATTCCGCTTTCATGTGTCCGGACTTGGGTTCGGGTATTACCCGTAAATGTATTATATTTATACTGCCCAGCCCCACAACCTGCATATACATATTTATATAATATGATACATAATTTATTTATTTTTGGTGTATAATCAATTAATTTATTTAGCTATTTAAGTCCGAGCATAAACCTAAAAACTACTTAATACAATAATTGATCCCTTCTGCTGGTATACAATTTTTGAAGGATGTTTTTTATTTTGTTAAATACTACGATTCGTACTATTTTATGAGTTGATTAGAAAAATTTTGAACCATAATTTTATTTTAATTGTGATATTTTTAGTCTTTCATAGTTAAAATGCGGGTAATTGGTGCGGGTATAGGCACTAAGGTGTCCATAGGATATTTGGAATGACACTAAAGTTGTTGTCCATGATGGTACAAACTCGGGTACGAGTATTTTTTTTCAAATTCGGGTATGGGAAAGGGCACTATAATACCATGCTCATAGGGTACTCATTGTCATCTCTACAACAGCATAGAGGAAGCAGCAATACCGGTGTAAAAAGCATAGCCCAGACTTGTATTGAAATTGTAAAAAGCATAGCCAGGGTAAATATGAGTAATTAATTAATTGTAAAAATTGTTAATGTAAAGTTAATTTTTTTTAAGATTAATTACCGGAGGAGATTATATTTTGGTGAATAAAAAGAGTATAACCTTGTGCCCATGAGTTTAGTTCGATCGGTAAAGACATTACATTGTATATATGGGGTTTTGGTTCAAAGTTCATGACAAAATCACCTTAATAAATAAATTTTTAGTCACAAAACTACTTCACAAAAAAATATATAGCCTAAAAAGGAAAAATATACCGGACAAAACTAACATTTTCTCTTAAATAAAAACTCGTTTTCTTATATATTTTTTTCCATCCCAAACATGATTCAAACCATGTTAATATTCTATATTATGGAGTATTAATTTTTTTTTTTGGTAGCACAGTTTAAGAGCATTGAGGAAGCAGCAATAGCCGGTGTAAAAAGCATAGCTGAGACTTGTATTAAATCAAGAACAGTGAGACGACTGATATACACTGGCACGGTGGTTGCATCATCTCCACTAAAGGATGATGGGACTGAATACAAAGACTTCATTGATGAAACTTGTTGGACTCCTCTCCAGAGTCTCCACCTTCCTCTCACTCTTTTACATAAGGTAAATACAATATATGAAAAAGTGAATATTTAACTTAGACATTAATGTTTTTAGTTTGGTCTAAGTTAGCAATATATACATTATAATAATAATAATAAGAATAATAATCTATACTACATATAAAGAAAACTACTTCTTTCAACACTTTTGTGTTGGATTTTTCTTTTCAAAAATACCCTCAATTTTCAATACAAATAACACATGTAACAAATAGATAATAATAAATTTAAATAGTAAAACAAATGTAAAACATGATATGAATATATATTTTTTCGTTTTTTTTTCTTTTTTTTTGGTACAAATTGTTTTTTTCCTTTATCATTTAAAAAGTGTAACAAACTAAATGAATATATTTATACTTACTTTTTCATCATTCCAATTATACCTTTAAACAATTTTTTCTATAATTATCTATGATAAAATTGTTGCTGGTGTCATTAAAAAAAAGAATTTAGATTATATATTTTTTGTTATATTGTATTATTCTCAATGTCGTTGAAATAGATAATCATGGTTAGTTTGATTTTTTATAACTTAAAAGCAACAAACATTTATATTTTTTTTAGTTTTAATCAAAATCAAAATTTCATAAATAAAAACATCGTTCATAATTTTCAAATGTTAGCGCAATAAAAAGAGCAGAAAGACGAGCACATCGTATTTTCGCTAGTAATAATAATAATAATGGACAATCACTATGACTTTCGGTGTTGCTTTTTTAAATAACATAACATGTATTAATTATTAGTAGATTTTTACTTTTAAGGGTTATTTGTGTGTATGATACAGTAGTGATATATGTAATACTTAGACAAAAAAATTAGTGATGTAAATAATATGATATATAAACATGTATCATATAATGAGTTTGATGTACGCATGATAAAAAAAATAGAGTAATATGAATTTATTTTGTTTTAATGACATGATAAAATATATATCATAAATAACAAAAAATCAATATATTTTTTAAAATTAACTTTTACTATTCTTAATTTTTAATAAATTAGAAAAAATACTACTCAAGGTAAAATTAACTTTTACTGTTATTAAATGTTTATAAATTAACAAAAAATACTACTCGAGGCAAAGTAGATGATTATTTTCTATATATTCAAATTGTGTTGCTTAACCTATGGAATAGAAATATTAATTTTATTTGTCAAACAAATAATATTATTTTAGCTTAAATATGTTTTTGCTCTCTATAAATATATCAACTTTTGGTTTTAGTCATTTTAAATTTTTTGTTAGACTTTTAGTCCCTCAAAAAAATTTCCGTCACTATTTTTGGTCCCTACTTTTTAGTCAACACATGTCTAGCCGTCATATTTTATAATGAAATTTTTCAGAAAATGTGTAGAATATTATGACAATCTCTTCCAAAAAAAATAGAATTTTTTAACAAAACATTTTTAACCACCAAAAACATAATATTCTAATATTCTACATGTTTTGTTAATTCATGTTTTGTTAAAAAATCTCATTAGAAAATAATCTCTCCCTTACTTTTAATTCATGTTTTGTTAAAATATTCTAATATTATTTTAGGAGAGATTGTCATAATATTCTACCCATGCTGGAAAATTTCATTAGAAAATATGAAGACTAAACATGAGTTGACTAAAAAATAGGGACTAAAAGTTAAACAAAAAAATTTAGATAGACTAAAATAAAAAATTGATATATTTATAGGGACCAAAAACATATTTAACATTTAATTTTATCATTAGCCTTGCCTAAAGGGTCGCCCATACGTTTTTTTTATAGAACAAGTTTATATGAGTTGGGTTTTGTGTCTCGGTAGAGTTAGAACAAGCTTTAACAACCCCACGTCCTTTGGGGATTTAAACTAATATTCATTAGACGCGAACCTTTTTTTTTCTTTCAAATGAGGTGAAAATCCGCTTGATATTTCTATCTATATCATGTTGTTAACACATCCTAAATTAAGGATTAAACATACAAAGGGTAAGTAGGATATGATTGATTAATGACATTAGTTTGTAGATTATTTTTGTATGATCACAAGACTAATATATTATTTTAGATACACTCATAAAATATTGATTACATCTGTTATTCTTTTAATTATTTGAAAAATAATTAAAAAGTTAATTCTATATATTGATTTTTTGTGAGTCTACCAAGACTATGCACTAAATGGGAGGAATTTTTAAATTGACAACATGGTATCTAATATTAATTGTCTAAAGTTTTTTTCTTTACAAAATTATTTGTCTAAAGTTGAATAGAATGAAAGGTGTACTCAGGTGTACATCCAATAGGTGGTTTTTACTATTAATCTTTAATATTAAATTTGAAATCACATTGAGATCGATGAAATTACAGTAGCATCGTAATTTTGTTGAAATATCAAATTGTAACTTTTGGCAAAGTCAAATTGTAATTTTGTCGAATTGTAACTGTTGACAAAATCAATGTGACACACTATGATTAAGCCAAATTCACTGTCAATCTAAAGATCCACATGTGGTGTTCTTACTTCAAGTGAATCTCTAGCTCGATATATAACAAATCATGGTTAATAATTTATAGGAGTACGTTTATTCCAAGACATTGGTAGAGAGAGAATTATTAACCAGGAATGGTAAAGATGAAAATGGAAGTGGTGAATTTGAGGTGGTTACTCTTGCTGTTGGCCTAGTGGGAGGGGATGCTCTTCTCAGTTACTTACCGGCAAGTGTTGCTCTGCTTATCTCTCAGCTTAAAGACAATGAAGTCACATATCAGTCTTTGAAGTTCATAGAAGAAATAGATGGAAAAATTCCACTAGTCCACATTGATGATGTTTGTGAAGCCCATATCTTTTGTGCTGAGGATTCATCTATCAATGGCAGATTTTTGGTTGCAAACTCATATGCATCATCAGCAGAGATAGCAAATTATTATCTTCAAAACTATCCAGAATTCAATTTGAAAGAGAAGTAAGTTATTACTACTAATTTCTATGCCAACATATATTTGACAAAAAAAATTACACTACATTTAGTGTAGACTTGTTTTGAAAATAAATTTGCTGCAAAGAGAAATCTCTTATATCTATCAAGCTTGAAATCTAGATCAGCAAATTACAGATTGGACGATGTCAAACCAATGAGTGAGACAAATAGGTGCAACCAATCTAAAATTTACAAATAGTTTATGGAAAATGGACACTTGTTAAAAGCTTATAAACACTGTTTCAAAAGTAGTACATTTAACTTTTTATTTATAAAGAAAATCAATGCAAATTTTTAGTTTTGAATTCTTTAACATGTGTAATAAAATGACATATTTGCAAGACGCGTAATTTATCATAAACTTTTTTATTTGTCTTTTAATGTCGAAAATTTTAAAATGGGTACAAATGTGAAACCAACTTTACGTCTCCACCTCTCAAAAAAAATATTATGTTGGTCCGAGTGAAATTTGACCCGGACCTCTTAAGCAATGTCTTGAGTTCCAACTTTGTGGATGAAAAAAAAAGTGATTGAAAGAGAAAACCATTCTAAAAAAGGTTAGATTGATTCTATAGTGAAAATAATCATTCACAACGTTGGTAGATATTTTGAACCAATATCATGCTTATAAAAAAATATTTAAAATCTTAAAATATTTGACATTTGATTTTAGGTATTTGGAAGAGGCAAACAGAGCAATTAAATGGGCATCAACAAAGCTCGTAGATAAAGGATTTGTCTACAAATATGATTTTAAGATGATATTAGACGATAGTGTCAAATGCGGACGAAGGATGGGCGATCTTAGTATGTAATGATTCTTCTTTTTACATAATTACATTAGGGTCCTCTATATGCATAATTTAATCTGTGTAATCAATAATAATGTTATCTATCCCTTATAAGTTATAACAAGTGATAATCACATCACAACCGTGTTTTCTAATCTTCACCACTAAGCTTAAAAAACAGAATCAGTTGGTGCTTATGACTAGTTGAGATTGTTCTTAACTTGCTAATGTAAAGTGGCAACCGGCAAGTAAGCATGTATCATGCTGCATTTCTAATTCTGCATTCTTTTTTTTTTCTTCCAAAAATAATGTAACCATGTGTTTGACAAAATATTTAAAATTTGTATGAAGATATTTTACACTTTCATTTCATATCATTCTCTTGCTTAATTACAAAACTAACTTTCTTATTATCTTTGTGAAGAAAATTTACTTAGATGTGTATTGATATTTTTAACTATCACATGTAACTGCTGGTGGTTGGGGTTGTATGTGGGTTTCCATTTAGACATAGTAAATTTTTTAACAAAAACCATGAAGCAACACATACAATTTAAATTTAAAATAAATATAAAATATACTAATTTATGTTAGAATAGTCATTCAACTATCACCTGATCCTTACAGCTAGTCCAATTCCTTTGGACCAAAAAAACTGAAAAGGATCATACTTTTTTTCCAAAGATTAACTTTATCATGGTATAAAATTTTAAATAATATAAAAAAAAACATTAAACATGTCTCTCTTTTTTAAATAAAAAATAATAATTGAAACAGAAAAGTTGCATGAATGAACCAAAACAAACAGAACATAACATAACATGCTTCACTTCAAAATTTAATGCACATTTTTCTCTCCCACATGTCTCCCAAACTTCAAAGTTGAATCTTTTTGAACCTTCTCTTCTCTTATGGAAGATCATATCAGACATCATCATAATCCTTTCCTCAAATTTCCATTTCTTCTACTTCACAAACTTCACCACTTTCTTCACAACTTCAAAAAACCTTTACTTTCCATTCTCTTCAACCTACCAACATCCTTCTTTGCTCTTCTCATTCTCTTCATCTTAGCTTACAATGCTTTCACCGTTTTCTGCATTCACATTCCTCATCATCACTCCCTACACAAACCTCTCCTTCTTCCTCCACCATCACATACCGAAACTAAACTCTCTTCTTCTGTTTTCTTCGCCCGCAAGGAAGATACTTCACCAATCATCAACAAAACACATTTCCCTCTTCTCCACAAAATCTCCATTCACAAATTCAAAAGAGTTAAAAAACACAAACGTGGCCTAAAAACCTTGCACTCTGACACAAAATTTCCACTTTTTCAAAAAAGACTTGGTGCATTTTTCAATGGAAAGTCCTCTTCCAGTTCTTGCAAGTTGAGATTTTTTATGACTTGGATTTCACCCTTGAAAGCATTTGGTGAAAGAGAGTTATTATCAATTGAAAGCTTGTTCAAGTCACACCCAAAAGCTTGTTTGGTTATAGTCTCAAAGTCAATGGATTCTGATAAAGGAACTCAAATTCTAAGACCCTTTGTGAAAAATGGTTTCAGAGTTATTGCAATTGAACCTGATTTCAACTATATATTCAAAAATACTCATGCTGAATCATGGTTTAATCGGTTAATACAAGGGAATGTGAATCCAGGTGAAATTTCATTAGGACAAAACCTCTCAAATTTACTTAGACTTTCTCTCTTGTATAAATTTGGAGGCATTTATATAGATGCTGATATAATAATCATGAAGAGTTTTTCAAATCTAAGAAACACTATTGGAGCACAGAACATTGATGTGAAAACAAAGAAATGGAGTCGTTTGAACAATGCTGTGTTGATATTTGATAAAAACCATCCTTTGCTTTTGAAGTTTATTGAGGAATTTGCACTTACTTTTGATGGTAACAAGTGGGGGCATAATGGTCCTTATTTAATATCTAGAGTGGTTTCTAGAGTGAGTGGAAGAGAAGGGTATAATTTCAGTGTGGTTCCACCTTCTGCATTTTATCCTGTGGATTGGAGAGGTATAAGGAGTTTGTTTAGAGGGCCTAGTGATGAGATTCATTCAAAATGGTTGGTTAAGAAAATGGATCAAATTAGAGAAGAAAGTTATGCAGTGCATCTTTGGAATAGGCAAAGTAGGAAGCTTAAGGTTGTTAAAGGAAGTATTATTGATAGCATAATATCTAGTTGTTGCATTTTTTGCAACACTTATTAGGTTCTTAATTAAGTTTGTAGTTAGTGTCATAGAATTACTGGTTTAAAGTTTAAACAATGGTTGTGTTGCAACTTGCAACTTATATAATTAGTCATGGACCAATTGTGTATTTGGAGAAAAAATATATTTTAGATGGATAAAGTTGTTTAATTGGAGAATATACTAGATAACAATCAAGGGGTTAGTTGGACTCTTCACTCTTCCATGATATTTTTTATGTGAAAATTATCTAGTTGAAATTGTTTAGTGGAGCAATTTAGTCTTCAAACTTACAAAATAACAAATTAGTCTTTGAATATAATAAGCTCAATCAATTTCGTTCATCCATTAAAGTATGTCTTTTGTAAACATCAATCAAAATCAGTAAAAGACATACATATTGACTTGAATAGTCTTTAACAAGCGTATCTACAACCTTATAACTGTGTATAACCTTGTAATTGTGATGCTATTTTTGTAAAAAAGGACTAAGTTGACTAACATTATTCATTTTCTTATCTATTTAACACTAAATGGTGAAAAGGGTGGCATGTTTGCATGTGGTTTTGGATTGCAGTTCACAAATGGAAGTAAAAATTGATTGATATTCAACAAAGTTTTTCTAGTTTGGGAGAATTAAACTTTGAAAATGGCTTCTCAGCTCACAATCTTAAATAAGGCACCTACTTTATTTCATTCATGTGAGACTCACTTTTACTTTCTGTCTCATTCTCAACTCATTCCCTTGGCTTGCATCAGCTTATATATGATCTTCTAGCAAATATGTTTTAGGAATTTACATTGTAGCTCCTTTTAATAGCAGCCTATTGAGGTTGAATTGAAATCTTTAGAGGTAATTAAATGGAGTCACTTTTTTAGGTACTAATCATAACACTTTTTTTTGGTACAAAATCATAATAACATTTTATATCCTACCTGAAAAATAAAAAAGAAGGGAGAGGGTACAGATAAGTGATCCACCTACTACTTTCAATTCCCAAAGATTCCATCATTGTTAGTTCAAACACAAATGTCATGCCTAAGATACGCCCCATGCATCAATTGCCATTTTGTAAATTTATGTTTATCTACCTGAATGAAATATAGGATGTGTTTGTTTTGACTTCAAAAAAAATCTATAGATTTTATTTTAGATATTTTTGAAAGAAAAAAACTGAAGCAAATTTCTGTTTGTTTTTTATTATCATAAAAAAAATTAAAATTGAAGTTCTAACACCTAAGTTTCTTGTTTAAAAATAAATAAATAGATTTTGGAAAAAGATACTTGGATCAGTTTTTCATTTTAAGGTTAAATTGTTTTTTTTTCAACAATTTTTTATTTTATTTTGAAACATACACTATTAAAATAATAAAAGTGATTTTTTTTTTTTGAAAAAGTCCAAACAAACAACCCCATGTATACTTGAGCAGTTGAGCTAGATTTCCATAAGTATGAATATTTTTCAATTTTGGTCCTTCTTATTTCTCTTTTAAACTGTTTAAATTCCAAGATATGTTCAAATTTCAAGTTATAAATGAAGCTATGTAAATAACGTGATGAGGTTGCTGTATTAAGTTTTGGTTTTTATTTTTGGGACCATGTCTTGCATTTGTGTGTGTATTTGAGCGAGCACTTGTCAAACATGCATGAATTTGAATGAAACATTTTACTAAATTGATTTGAATAAATTTAAGTTTGAAGTAAAATGATTAATGTTTAAATGTTTAAAATCAAAACAATACTGCTAAATAAAGTTAAGTAAATCAACGATTATTTTAGTCAAGATTCTAATAAACGGTTCATCTTTTATTGAAACCTAATAAACGGTTCATCTGATTAACAATGATTTTTTTTTCCAATACAACAAAATGTAATCTCATAAAATATTCATGCATTGTTTACCGGTTTAATAAATGGAACATGCTTCTTGCATGAAGAAGCTACACAGGAATTGGAAAGACTAATCCTCAAGGTGATTGTATGCACAATTGAAAAGACCGATCCTCAAGCCGACTAAAATCCATTTAATAGGTTAACATCTCTTAACATATGTTTTTCATACGCATTCGTTATAATTTTAAAACTATTGAAAAAATTGTCTGCTTTTTTAGCTGGTTTAAGTACAACACGAAAGAAGTTTTTATCTACTATTTATTTTGTGTGCAGGTGTGTTGGACGAATATAGGGAACAGAAATATTGTAGTGTAGTACGGATAGCATTCTAGCACTTGTCCTATTCTAATTGTAGCTTTCAATAGAAAAATCTTTACACGTGGCATTTAATTTAATTGTATAAAAAAAGCAAGACGAGGAGGAAGAACAACATTAAAATAATAAAATGGATGAATATTGAATAGAGTCGATCCTTTAAAATGTGCATTATAGCCCATGAAGGAAAAGAGACGGTACAATTCAGACTATAGCTCCATGAAACTAACATGAACTCATTTTTAACAAATTGTAAAATAAAATCACAGTACAAATGAATATTAAGGAATGCTTAAGATTATATTGGTGCTGGTAATGGTTGCTTGAACCTTGAAGGACAGCAACACAACACTGGAATCATGTTTCTACTGTTTTGTTTGTGTATATACAAAACATGTCCCTCTGCATGCACAATAAATCCTTTTATGTATATGTTGTAAGACCATAAATGGCCTTCGAATGCATTCGTGCCAAAAACTCATGACTTCTGCATCAGATGCTCCACATCTCCCATTTCTACCTCACTTTCTTGCGATTCACCTACGTTTTGAAACAGCACTTCAATTTCTTCCAAACTCTTTCCTTTTGTCTCAGGAACACAGTAATGAACAAATGCAACAGCGCTGCACGAAATAACACCAAAAACAAAGAAAGTTCCTGCAACTGTTATGGCTTTTGTGACCGATAGAAAGGACATGGAAATTGCGCCGCTGCTTACCCTACTTCCCACTGCTCCAAGAGCTGATGCTTGCGCTCTAAGCCTCAAAGGAAATATCTCGGATGACAGGACCCAACATATAGGACCAAGTCCTACTGAAAAAGAAGCTACATTTCCACAAACTGCAAGAATCGCCAACGCAATCCCAACTTTTGCGTGGCTCAGAAAAGCCAGAGCAAAGCTCAGGCTAAATAAACTTATTGTCATTCCAATTGTGCTCACGTAGAGCAAAGGCTTTCTACCCAATTTGTCGATTAGAAGTATAGCTATCAAGATGAACACTGTTTTGGTGAATCCAACAGCAACAGTTGCTGCAAGAAGCTCAGAGTTTCCTGTGATTCCAGCGTTCTTGAAAATTGTGGGACTATAATATACTGTTGTATCTATGCCTGTAATCTGTTGGAAACATTGAATTCCACAGCCAGTTATAAGCATTCTTCGAACGGGAGGAGAAGGATACAATATTTCTTTCCAGACCGCTTTAGTTTCGTACTTATCCGCATTTCCTGACCCGGCAGCTTTCTGAATTTCTTGCAATTTTTCTTCGGCGTCTTTCTCACTTTCACTTATCTTTGACAGCACTAGTTTAGCTTCTTCAATCCTATTCTGCACGACAAGCCATCTTGGAGATTCAGGTATGATAAAAAGCGCGACGGCAATAACAACCGAAGGAATAAGTCCAACACCAAGCATTATTCTCCAATTTATATGCGCTGGAAGCTTAGAAAACGCATAGTTTGATATGTAGCCGAGAAGAATTCCAAAATTTATGAAGATCTCAGGGAATGAGGTGAGAGATCCCCTAGTAATGGCAGGAGAAATTTCGGCGATATAAACAGGTGCAATCATGACCCCGAAACCTATACCTACACCTGCTATGAGTCTACCTATCATCAATACTTTAAAGGATGGAGCAAGAGCCATAATAGCTCCACCTGTTTGGAAGATAAGTGCTGCCAAACCAATGGTCCATTTTCTGCCGATCCAATCAGATGTTTTTCCACCAGCTAAACTACCCAAAAGTGATATTATGCTCAAAATTCCAACAAGTACTTCTTGCTGAACCTCTGTTATCTTCAAATCCTCCTGAATGAATATAATTGCTCCACTCATAACACCAACGTCTGCAAAATGAAAAGCAAAGATGGCAAATAGCTTAATTTTGAACTTCATCGATGGTATAAATGAATACACGCCAGCGATGTTTATGTAGTAATTATCATAAAATAACTTGGTACAACATGGTTGCAAATAAGAAACCAATGAGTTCTGGCCTATCGATTACCAGATTTAAGTTATCTATATTTAACCGTCAAAGAGTTTCTTAAAGTAGCATTTCCTATATTATTTAATGAAAAGGACATAATGCTATATTGAGCTTACCATCTACAAGTTAAGAAATGGACACTATAATAGTTTTACAAGTGAGGACTCTATCTACATCAGTGTTGTCAATTGCGAATAGTAGAAAACAACAATTTGTTCAAATTCTGCAGTATAACGGTGCTATGATGTTGTTATGGTATTGGTCGCTATTTGCCAGAACTTTGTACTATACAGCATATTGCAAAAACAATAGTGATTTGTTCAAATTCTTCCACGCTATAGCGATATAGCATTGACACAGCCGCCATTTTTGGTTAAAATCGGGTATCATCCGCCGCATGCAACTGCGGAGACTAGTCCCTCGAGCTTTGTGGGACCCAAATGGGTGGCAAACTCTATTCAATAAGTACATCCTCTATTAACAACACTGATCCACATTATATCTAGACATGATTTTCTTTCCTCCACAACATTCTTCAAAGGCCATCTCAATTTTGAAACATAAAATTAGGGTGGCAAATTAAATTACACAACAAACAACCAAAATATCATTGTGAATGTTACAAAGCCACATAAATCCTATAACCAAAATATCTAAATCATCTATTTAGGGGGTTCTAAAAATTGTAATTTTATTGAAAAATTTGTAATTTTACAAAAAATAAAATTAAAAACACTAAGAAATTAAATTATCAAAATTACAAAATGTGAAAGATAAAGAAATAGAATTACCTACCATAGCCGAGAAGAACAGAATTGAGAGAAGCAAAAACGGCACATGCAAAGATATATTTCTTGGAATCATGCTTCTTGGTTGCCAACCCTTCTTCTTCTTCGTCATCTTCAGCTTCAGATGTCATCCTAATGTACTTAGTTTTAATCCCTAATGGAATCTCAGATATCAAATCACCATTCCCATTTTCTTGTACACCAACCAACCCCATTATTCAAAACTCAATCTTTTTTTTTTATGAATTGAATAAGCAACGAAATCGAGTTATAGAAGAAAATTTCAAGGAAAAGACTTAACCATTGACTGTGTTATTCTTTCAGATCTGAAACGCGGAATTGAGGAAGAAAATGGAATTGTGGGGACTAATAGTTGAAACGTGATTTTTGCTTCAAGAACAAAAAAAAAAAAAAGAAATGGTTTTGTTTTACGACATAGTCAAGTCAAGTGTTGGAGACAACAGTGTACTTTTTTGTTTCCTTGCAAAGCAAACGTGATTGGAGGAGAAAAAAACATGTATCAGGTTTTTCTATGCGGTTCGTGCTTTTGTCATATAATTTCTACTAATGATTGTAATCCACGTCACTGTACGAGGAACCGAATACGACATTGGACCGTGTTTTGTGTGTATTGAAGGATTCCAGTTCCAGCGTCGTCGGCAAGGGAGCTCGTATTTTGCGAACACATTTTTTTTAGAAGACATGGAGCTGTAATTTATTTTTTTTAATCGTCAAATATTATTAAACGTCATCCCCGCAAGACGCAAGATATGGACGAAATAAGATGCAAATAGTGCCGCATATAGACGGTACATCATAACCACCTAAAAACACCCCTGGAAATAAACCCACCAAAACACATCACCACATAAAACAGACTCCTTCAACAAAACAAGCACCGTAAACACGGTATCCACCACCGCCCATCGTCACTACTCACTCCCAAAGAACACACTCAAAATAAAACTCCCAGACCCCAACAACCAAGCTGAGCCACAACTCGAAGAGCACCTGACCGAAGGATCATGCAGCTTTCATAACCTCGCGACCTCCGATCCACCGAAAGAGCACAAAACAAAAGCCCTGAAACGAACTTGAGACAAATAACTGGCTCCCGACCTCAAATCAAAAGTGATCGACCCACCAGACTTTAGTACCAAATTAGCAGGGCACCCCTCGGCCCCGGTACACCAGAGAAAACCAAATCAAGCCAAACAAAGATTGCAGCTAGACCCCGACTCCCAATCTCGAAGCAAAAGTAACCGGCCCACCGGAAACCAGCACATAATATGTAAGACGAAAGACATGGCATGCGAAGTTTAAACAACTAACCTATCAAAAGGAAAAGGCTCAACACAACGGGACCCGCTCCCTCTAAACACCCTAAACACCTAAGCCACCCCAAAAACACAAAACACGAGTTAGTGACGACAAACATAGACCTGAGTAACAAAGGTTGCCTCCAAAGGAAATTACCCCCAACAAACACTCGTCTCCTCCCAGTCACCCCTTTATATAGCTCCCGTCCGCAAACTATTTCGACACCAAATCCGAATCCAGAAAAAATCTACGACCATCCATCCAAACCACTTTAAGACAACCCTACAAACCCCCACGCAAAGCCGCCACCACCACCTCAACCAAATCACCACCACCACAACACCACGCCACCTCCACCACACATCACCACCACACAAACAAAAATCAGCAGCGGAAACCACCAACATCCCAGCCAAAAACGACCCACCAACACCAAACGGCGATCCCGCAAAATAACGGACACACAATGACCCTGGAGGGGGTCTGCCACCAAATCATACAAAACAACCAAACTGAATCATAAAAGGAAGTTACACAGCCACCGACGCCCACCACAACCACTGTCACGAACAGTCACAACCACCACGATCCTTACGACAACAAACGATCCAGAAGTTCGTTGAAGGAGGATTAATCGTGGATGAAAAAGATGTCGCCACACATGCACCTAGCACCACCATCAAACCCAGCTGAACACCCGCCGAAATCTAGACAAATCTGGCCCAAAGAACACTGAGAGTTGTTGTTGAGATTCCAACTTTGGCAATCAAATTACTACTGCTTATGATATAACAAAGCAAATAGAAGGCAGTTGTTTATAAAGTCATGGATCAAGAATCTTAATGAACTAAAATAACACACCAATCTAAATATCTCCATATCGTAGCTAACAAAATCAGCAAACCAAAGTAGATAATCAAATAACAAAGTGACATCAACAGTAGCAGCAAAAGGCATGAAAGGAGGTCGGATCAGGAAGGGAGGGAGGCCCTGGATCGAATCTGAACATGACCAAAACGGAACCAGGCAAGAACGATAAAGAGGGGAGGAAGAACACTACCACCAAACTCTTTGAAAGCCACCAAACCACCACAAACCAGCCGTCGGAACCACCAACGACGTAGGAATCCCCTTGGGTTACATAGAGCTTTAAATTAACAAATATTAGTCTATTAAATTGCCTTAAAAAATATAATTCTCTTAAATTAACAATCGAAAAAATAAAACACACTTACTAGGTATTTTTGGTTTAGAGCAAGTCAATCAAAGTTCTCTTAATAATCTTTTAAAAATTTAAAAGTTTAAGCATAATTAAACAATTTTAAATTTTACAATGACTAAAAGTATGTGTTGGTTCATGTTAAATTTAAATTTGTTTAATTATAATTAAATTTTTATATTTTGAAATGATTTTTTTACAGACACGTTAAGAATATTTTCATAATATCTTATAAATTTTATTTTTTTTAACATGTAATGAATTAAATATAATTTTTTTAAACTCGAAAATTTCATGATTCTAATTAAATTTGGATCTAAAAATGAAATTTTGAATTAACTTATTATGGAGGAACGTTTTATAATGTTTTAGACAGGTATGCAAAAAATCATTAAAAAATATAAAAGTTTAAGCATAATTAAACAAATTTTAGTTTAACAAAGATTAAAACTATATGCTGAAATTTTCTATAGGACCGAAATATGTCACTTTTTTGTGAAGATTAAAAACAAAATTGATTATATTTATATGGAAAAAAATCGTATTTAATCCTACTTTTAAATTAAATTAAGAATAGTTTAACCATCAAAATAGCACAATAAAAATTGCATCATTGTTTTTGTGCTCCATCAACAGCGAACGGTTCGTAACTCCCAATAAGAATATTTTTGGAAGTTTGAGGTGGTAAAAAGCAATTTTGAATATATATTAGGTTCGTTTAAGTTCGCCGAAACGGCCCAACAACAAGCTCCAGCTTCCTCCTCTAAAAAAAAAGAAGGTTTCTTTATAAGCCCCCTCATATCTCTTTAGGCCCTCTAAAGTTACAAAAATGCCTTCAATAACACATCCTGTACATACGTACCAGACAGATAAGCCACCGAAGGATACACATTAAAAACATTCTTGGTAGGTATGTACAACCAAAGCATACACATTAAAAACATTCTTGGTAGGTATGTACAGATGTGTTATTGAGGGCATTTTTGTAACTTTAGGTGGCATAAAGAGATATGAGGAGGGCTTATAAAGAAACCCTAAAAAAAATATATATAAAGGATCCAGCTTTCCTTGATGTGAAGACGGTGATTGTGAAGATATAAAAACTGTGTATTTTATCAACAGTAGCAGCAAGAGGCATGAAAGGAGGTCGGATCAGGAAGGGAGGGAGGCCCTGGATCGAATCTGAACATGACCAAAACGGAACTAGGCAAGAACGATAAAGAGGGGAGGAAGAACACTGCCACCAAACTCCTTGAAAGCCACCAAACTAACAAAACCACCACAAACCAGCCGCCGGAACCACCAACGACGTAGGAATCCCCTTGGGTTACATAGAGCTTTAAATTAACAAATATTAGTCTATTAAATTGCCTTAAAAAATATAATTCTCTT
>Ga0315913_1000669_pt1 | contig 32555 bp, 16 predicted proteins | sample MpolsnodulesMG_FD_207736 | JGI IMG/M metagenome (GOLD analysis project Ga0315913, IMG submission 207736) | Medicago polymorpha root nodule microbial communities from Los Angeles, California, United States - small nodules | ecosystem: Host-associated > Plants > Roots > Nodule | place: USA...
GAGAGGCGTTATAATAATACTTTTAAATGACTGTATTGTAAATTGTATAAAAGTTACAATTAAAATATCCAATTACGAAGATCCTCCTATATATTTGCACTGCATTCCTTGGTCATGTGATAGTGATTTTCTTAATAAAAATTCGTATGATTTGGGTCCATAAATTATTCCATTTTTGGTTTTTTGTTACAAAATTAGTCTTTTATGTGTACTTTGTTTCCAGAGAAAGGGTCGTAATACTTGTAGAAAAATGGCAATACGTCTCAAACCAACACAATCAGATCAACTTAAGTTGGTTAACTTAGACAAGTTAAAAATCGTTTTAAAAATATAATTTTAGTATATTTTTCATAATTTTTTTTTTTTAATTTTAGAGTAACACACCCTTTAACTTTACCACTTTCTACGTCATAACCATTGTTGTCTGCAACTATTATTGGTTTCCTACCTTTATGGTTTTGTTTTTTCTAAAATGGCTACAAATCACGTTAAGGATACCAAATGGGTTACCTGTTTTCTTTGTTTGTTTCTCTTAGTCACATAAACAAATGACAACTACCATGCTACACATGTTGTTTGTTATTGTCTCAATTAATAATATAATCCCAATCCCATTTTTCTTTTTGACTTAAATAGTATAATCCCTTCTTGGATCTATCATTTTGGAGCATGCATATATCTCTCTCACACACATAAATATAAGTGATCAAATTGCAATATATCAACAAAAAAAAAATAGAAGTGATCAAATAACACATGAAGAGCTAAGTTAAAGTTAGACTCATTCAATAGCACTCTATTAAATACTTTTTTTTAAAAAGCTACTATCATATTGATTAATATATCTATAAATTAAGTTTAGAGTTAAATATATTTTTTAGTCTCTGCAAAATTTATGATTTTCAAGTTTAATCCTACCAAAATCTTTGTTCAATTTTAGCCTTCATTTTGCTTTTGTAGAGATTAAATACCAGGACTAAAAACACTCATTTCCAAGTTAATAAAAGTATGAACACAAATTTCTTTCAAAAAAAAAAGTATGAACACAGATTGAATAAAAACTATGTAGGGACTAAACCTAGAAAAATGTAATTTTATAAGGATTAAATATATTTAACCCTTAAAATTATTTTATAAGTTTTACATTTTTTTTTCTTTACCTTAAAAATTATCGTTATATTTGGCCCACTAACTACATATCAAAAGAAACTTTAAGGTATAGTGTCTATATGTCACATCTCTTGTAAGGATTCTAGCAGCCTTGACTATGTAAATATTTTTTCCTAGATTTAGAAACAACCACAAAGAAGTCATTTGTATTGAAGTTTGACATGTTGGATTTGGAAATACGAGAAACGATATTTGAACGATTATTTTGTGACATCTTTTTATCTTATATTCACGTTGTATTCTTACGACATGTTCGGCGATGGACTTTGTGAACAAAATTGAAAACTCAAATGAACTCAGCGAATCGCTATACACCAAAAACACAAAAAAGCGAACATGAACAATAACATTGCATTCAAGGGTTGGGCAGAAACAATAACAAAAGAGTAAGCGACGACTACAATATGATTCGGTTTCAGAAAAGCATCAGGTCAAATAGACCCATTTAATTTCCTTGTGAAGTCGATTCTTCCACTTCACTATTAACAAATGATACTTGAAGATTATAAAGTTCGATTTTGAAAAATGGACTTTTCCATATGTCTAATAAAATAAGTTATCAAAACTGAAGTTAAACCATCATGTTATACCAAATAACACTTAAATTAGATGTCACAAGTCTTGTCTAATTTAACTATAATCTCGTATTTGCACTCAAACTTGGCATGCAACGATGGTAAAACTTCTTAGAGAAAATTTACCACTTACTTGGGTTACAAAAGACTAAATAGATTTAGTCTTTATGATTGCTTGCTAAGATATCCAATTTTAAAAAGAGACGTTACGAAACACGGCAAACACAAACTTTGACGGAGCTATTTTAAAGCAACCATTCATGGGTGAAAAGGTAATATAGAAATAAAATGAGGATATATATGTAATTGTAAACTTAACACAATGCAATTCTTACCACTCGTTATCTATCTCAATCATATTATTGATGATAATAATTTTGAGTAATATAGCATGTGTCAGGTGTGTTAAAGAATCATTTTCGATATTAATAACATTCAATGTTCTCTATGATTATTAGTGTAAATTTGAATTTTAATGAAAAGTTAGTTGGACTTTTGAAACTATATATGCACACATGATATATGATTGATGACATGAGAAGGAGGGTTTAGCGGAGGGGCTTTGGAAAGAAGACACTCTTTGATTGAGGCGGATTAATTGGATATCCATTTACTAGCTATATGGTCAATCTTTATTTCAATATGAAAGGTTGATACTCCTTTGTTAGATTGAGACATGTACCTAATACTGAATGCTACTTTTTTATATCCATGTTTTTATTCCATTATGCACATAATTGACTAATTAATTAACAATTTTCTTGCATTTTATGTATGAATCAAACACACTCCTGAAAAGATGTATGAATCAAACACTATAAAGCATAAATACTCTTAAGATTCAACGTGTTTTAGTGTCGAATATATATCATGTCTAATATCAACATATGTGATCATATTGAATTTTCATTCTCTCAGTATTATTGATCTCAACATGTTTGTATCTGTATCATGTGGATGTATGTGTTTCATAGCTCAAACAAAAATAATAATTTCCTAGATTAATATCCTTATTGTGATTTGTAGCTATTTATAAAAATGCAATTGCAGGATTGTTAGAGATAGGTTGAATGTTTTTGGTGGTTGCTCGGGTTCGAGTCTAAAACCTCACATTTTGTGTATGTATTTTCTAGTGGTACTTGTTATCATTTGTGTATTTGACATTTGTAGCGATACTTGTTATCGATAAAAATGGAATTAGATTTCCACAGTTGTGTTTGAAATCTGAATCGTCCGATCTCAAATGTATGGCTGAGATCCACTATAGCGTGTAACTACACAGTATTTTTGCTGCAAGGAATCCAGGTTTAATAAAAACATGCATGAGTTGTTAAATGTGTTTGGATCTCATCCTAAAAACTAGCTCAAAGAATGACAGTACTCAAACATATCTATACATTCAACAACCCGGAAATCTAAGCAATGTGAGACAAATAACAAACTACAAACAATTTTAAAACCAACTTTAACACTCATATTCACGTTTAATGTGGGCTTGAACACAATTCTCACATTGCAATCCTTAACCTAACTCTAATACAATTTTAAATAGACTTGGATTTCATCATTTAAAAGTTATCTCAAAGAATATTTAACATGAGTAAGTATATTCGGTGTGGTTTTGCAAAATATTGGACCCACTTTAGAGTAAATTCAATGAGGTAAGATATTTTTATCAAAAGGAATTTGTACAACTCAAGTTGATAATGTAGTAGTAGTAAATTATTTTCCTTTCTGTGGCCATTGGTTTCGGATCTCGTGCTTACAAATGATAGAATGACCCCATTTGTTGTTTCCAACGGCTCCTTCTCAACGTGTTGTCCAAATCTTTAACTTAATTAATCCATCAGATTCATTTCCTTTTGTCTTTGTTAGGGATATATTAATTGAAAAATACTATCAATAGCTTCTATTAAAAATGAATTTCTAATTTTAAATGTTACCACTATAATTTTACTACAAAGAAGTTACTGTATTATAACTTTCCGATATCAATAGTCAGACAGGCTCTTCTTCAGCTTTTGGTTGGCATTAATTACGATTAAGATTTTTGTTAACAAACCAAACGACCACCTACAAATAATGGTGGCTACTTTACCTGCTTAGCATCCTACTAAATACACATCGTCTATCAAAAAGCGTTTAGATGAAATGACACATGTTTTTCTAGTTTAACCAATGTCATTGATTCAAATTCAGCCTTGACAGTTGTGTTAAAACTCTTAGTGAGAACTTATCACCCATTTAGGTCCCACAATGCTCGATGAGTTAGTCTCTGCAGTTGCGCGCGGAAGATACCGAGTAAGTACCATCACTTTGTAGCATAATATTTGGTTGTCTCAAGAATGGTGACTATGAAAGCATCCTCTCTCTTTTCACTTTTCATGAGTCTCATTCAATAAAATAAATAAATTTTGTTGCAATAAAGTGATAGTATAAAATTATTTGTGAGACCTATTAATAATTTTTTTGAAGTGTTTAATTGAAAAAAATTAATCTTATTACCGTAGCATTATTGATGTGGACACTGGAGACCTATTTAAGCTGGTAAATATTCTAAGTGCATTAAAAGAAGGGTCTTGCCAACTGATGCACTCATGACAGCGGTTAACGAATCCATAAATAGTTACTTGTTATGGTTGCTTAACCAATGTCCCAAGAACGCTGTTTAACTTTCTCCTTAAAAAGAAATATTTAGGCAAAAAAAATACATTTTAAGAAGGAATGAGACTATTTTTTATTTTGCACAAATATTTAATAAAATAAAAATATTCAACTATTCAAAACAATTACTTTGAAGCTATGAAGCCCGGATACGTAGTACGGATACGGGTACGATACGATACGGGTACGCAGATACGCAAAATTTTTAAAATTAGGTTACGATACGACTAAGATACGTTAACAAAATATTTATTCTAAAATTTATATGCATGTAAAATACTTAAAAAAACATTGATTACTCTTCAATACTGTATAACTGTAAAAGTCACAATTTACAAAAAATAATACATGTGATCAAAATAAAAAATTTAAAAGTTTTTATATAAATCATATTCTATTTTCATTCATATGTTAGGTTATCTCCTCTCTCCCTCTCGTTATTTTCATCCAGCAAAAACATAATTTTTAATTGATTATCGAAAAACAATTATAGTGATTCATATCTTAAATTGAATGATATACATCTCAATTGAATTTTCACAACACAGTCTCATTTTTTTTACACTTCATGTTTTTTCCAGGATACGTCTCTGTGAAGTATCTTATAAGTATCCGTGTGTATCTGATAAAATATATATTTAAAATTAAAATAATTAATTCCGATACTTCATGAATACGTATCCGAGAATATCCACGGAGTATCGGTATTTAATATGGATACGTCTCCATATTGGAGTATTGGGCTTTATATTATAGCTTTGAAGCCCTCTCGTAAGGAAGGAGTCAAATAAAACCACGGAGTACTTTTTCTAAGTAACCGAAAGCATTTAATACTACAATTAAATGTCAAATAGCAGACCTTTGCAAGAAAAAAATAAAGTCAATCAGTAGAACCCTCAAAATACTAACACCCATATAGATTTTATGAATTATTTTTATTTTAAAAAAACTTGTATGAATGAGTTAGAAAAAAGTTTAATTTTTTTTGTGTCATGTGTATTACCCATAAAAATATATTATGCCCTCCATCCCAACCAAATTTTTAATATATACATTGCTTGAATCCGAGATTTTACTTAAACAATCGATTTATTCGAACTAATATAATAATTTTAACCACGAGTGAATTTGATACTTAATGAGTATCACCTAACATTACTCACCGTTTAGAAGAATCTGAATTCAATTCAAAAACATAAATTCGATTTTTGGTTGAATCAATCTTTCGTCAGATTTTACTTAACTTACTTATGAATTTTAAATTATGGATCCCTTTCTCTTGAAATTGAAGGTCAACAAAAATAACTATATCAAACCAAGTTGTTTGGGCTCTTGTGGGATCTCCTTCCAAGGACGTACCTGGGAAATACTAGGTTTGATTTCCAGGGGGAACAACACTTTACCAGTGTACATACTTCTACACATAATCCAGATTAGTCGCATACCTTTGGTGGGTCGGAAACCGGTGCGTAAGTAAAAAAGCAAACCATATCAAAATGAGAAATCAAGATTTTACTAATTAAACACTAATCATTTTCCAATAATAAATGAGGAATAGCATTTTCCAAGAATGAATGAGAAGATTACTCCATATGTTTCTCCATGAATTAATTACAATGAAAAAGTAAAGAAAAGAAAAGAAAGAGTCCAGGTAGGATATTAGGAAGAACATCATTGTCAGGGAAAGTGTCGGTGCTTCACTGTCTCACTATATTACATTGCTTTGTCTCTCATCTTCTCTTTCATTTCAACCTTCTCTTCTTTTTCTTCTTCTTCTTTCTCTCATTCTCATTACCAAAACAAGAAGAAGAAAATGGGTTTTGATTTGAGACAAATTGTTGCTGGTATCCTCACTCTCACTATGTTTGTTATGCTTATCCATATGATTAAAAGAGACCATTTTGATTCTGTTCAAGTAAGACCCATTTTAATTTTTTTATCTAAAGTTTCAATTTTTCACTTTTTTTTTTCTTTTTATCAATATTTTTGATGTTGTCTATATGAATCTCTTAAAGGGTCTTCTTACTTTATCTTTTTTTTTTTTGACTTTCCATTTTTTTTTTGTTATGAACAAAGTTGGTTAATTTTAGGGGATCTGAATTTCTATATAAACTTAATTGAAAATGAAATGAATTTTAACTTTCAAGGGTCAATGAAAAAAATTATTTTGTGTATGCATCTTTAAGCTTGCAGATATGTTAGATCCTTAGTTTATAAACTATGAGATATTAATTGTTTGTTGTAGATGTTGATTTCAAGGTATATATGAGTAGTTTTATAGCTTATATAATTTGGATAGTGATAGGTTATGATTCCTAGACTCTAGTATAGTTGTTGTGAAATTATTGATTGATTTGTGTGAAGACATGTAATAATGCTCTATGTCTGAATTTTTTTGGACAAGAAAGTGTTTCTGATTTGGTGAGAAAATCTAGTGTTTTTGTTGTATAGCTGTCAATTGTTGTCCTTGTGTCCCCGAAGGTGTAGCTCAGTGGTATGAGTTGGGACACCGAGTGAGTCCAGGGTTCGATCCCTGCTACTAACAAATTTCCCCTCCCCAATAAAAATAGATTGTTGTTGCTGTCCTTTGAACGAAAAACACCGTTTTAATTGAACCATGGAGCTGCCGAATTTGTTAATCAACTAAAGATAGATATTAGATAAATAGGAAAATCACAAACTCATTTTTTCTTCTGTTTTTAGCTTTCTTTTCGTATTTTTTGTCGACTTCCTATCAATACAGATGCAAGTGCTTTTCTTATCCGGATTTGTGTTTATTAGTCTTCTAGTTTTTTTTATATAAGTTTCAATTTATTAATTTCGCTTGTCTTTCTCTTTGTTTTTGTTTTACAAGGATAATAAATTTCCAGGATCAACAGATGATGTAACCTATGAAAATGTAAAGATGGATACTACACATGTAAGAAAGAATATAGGGCTTTGGAAGGGAGATACTGACGAGTTAAAACCGTGTTGGGTTAAGCCATCTGGAGGTAATTTTCAATTTTAAGTTTTGCAAATTTTCAAGGAACTTAAGTGTGTACTAGTAATATGCGTGTGACTCGATTTTCTTTCATTGTTAATTCATATTTTGTCGATGGTTGGCAGACGAAGTGGAGCAGACGGATGGGTTTGTTACCTTTTCATTAACCAATGGTCCAGAGTACCACTTATCTCAGGTAAACGATTCAATTATTGTGATTGACTTATCAAAATGAGGATTTTTGTTGGTATTAGTGATGTAAGATATTGCGGCTGTTTCTCAAACACCATCAATATTTAATCGGAGAATAAATCGCTTTACATTGAAATCAATTTTAGGTGGAATCAGTTCTACAAAATCAATTCGTTCAAGCTCAATTTTAATCACCACAGAACCAAATACAAACTTAGTAGTAGTAGTTATGATAAGACTGCTAATTTTCATTGCTACGATATTACATATGTGCGTGTGATCTGCTTCTTAAGCCAGTGCATTATTGTAAAATTTGAAGCTATTTCCATTCTTTATTTGTTATACTTTCCTTCATTTTCCATTTCCCTGATCTTCTTTCATCACTGATATGCTTCATGTCCAGATAGCAGATGCAGTAATTGTGGCTAGAAATCTTGGGGCATCGCTTGTGATCCCTGACATCAGAGGAAGCCAACCTGGTGACAAGAGGTTAGTTCTGTCCATAAAGATTCGGTGTATAAAAGAATGTCACATTCATGATCAATAATTTGGTGAAGTTTTGCTTATATTTCATTCCGGAGGAATATAATTCATGGTGTGTGCCTAATATAATTCATGTCTCAGGAACTTTGAGGACATTTATGATGTCGACGTGTTCATGAAAAGCATGGAAGGAGTGGTCAAAGTGGTAAAAGATCTTCCTTCTCATGTAACAACTAAAAAAATTGCTGCTGTGAAGGTCCCTAACCGGGTTACCGAAGATTACATAGCTCGACATGTCGAACCAATTTATAGATCAAAGGGAAACGTAAGGCTAGCGACTTACTTTCCTTCAATAAACATGAGAAAGTCGGGGAAAAAAGGTGACACTGATTCCATTGCATGCTTGTCAATGTATGGAAGTTTGGAGTTGCAGCCGGAAATTCATGACCTTGTTGACTCAATGGTTGAAAGACTTAGAACTTTAAGCCGAAAATCAGATGGTCAATTTATAGCTGTGGATTTGAGAGTTGAGATGTTGAACAAGAAGGGTTGCCAAGGAAACGATGATAATGATGGAGAGAAGACCTGTTTCAATGCACAAGAGATTGCAGTGTTTTTGAGGAAGATTGGTATTGATAAGGATACCACAATTTATTTGACACAATCAAGGTGGGATGATAGCCTTGATTCTCTTAAGGACCTGTTTCCTAAAACTTACACGAAGGTGAGCTATTTGTTCTTATTTCTTCATCTCTATCTCTCACACGATCACGCAGACACACACACATGAAGGTTAACAAATCGATGGTTGTAGGGTTGAGATAAGACGGTTCATATTTCAAGCTTATTATTTTAGAGTTTAATAAAAATCAAAATTTCCCTACTTTCTGGACCATCTGATCTCATCCAACGATCACTGATGTGCCGACTGCGGTGTGAGTTTGTGATTGCAGGCAAAGTCCCACACACACATACTTTCTTTCTTTTCGCATTGGAATAGTCTACAATCTTTCATGCTAAAAGTGTAATATATCTCTCATTTCCTCTTAAAAATGTTGCAGGAATCCATCATGCCGGCGGATAAGAAGACAAAGTTCCTAGATTCTAAAGATTCTGAATTGGAGGATGTGATTGACTTTTATATTAGTACCGAGAGTGATGTTTTCGTACCAGCAATTTCGGGTCTATTGTATGCGAACGTAGCTGGTAAGAGGATTGGTTCCGGTAAAACACAAATATTGGTTCCGGCCATAATTTCAGATTCATCGGCTTCAGCCTCAAGCTTCTTGTCCCCATATATCTCCAAGAAAAACCACTTTGCATATTCTTGTTATTGTTAGTAGTTTGTTGTTTGTCAATGTAACAATGCATTCAAGAGTTTCAGTTTTTTTAGGGCCTAAGGTCTTTTGTTTGCAGATTTCAATGAAATTTTCAGCAAAAAGGGAGGAGAGTCAAGTGTTCACTAGATTGAAATTTTTGTCATTTAACATGTATGTACACAAGGCTTTTCTATTCACATATTTGGCTTGTAAAATTATGGCTGCCCCATAATTCTTGTTCTTAATGAGTGGAACAATTGATACTGCATTCATTGACTTTGGCTATTTATTGCATGTTTTTTTTATAGATAAACATTCATCCCAATGGGGTTGACTTAGAGAGTGTATTTGATTGGATCATTGTAAAATATAAATCCTATGAGAAGTTTTTTTTATGTGTTGTTCATCTACTTCAAATAGAATTGTCTCTGGAAAAAGTGCTAAAAGTGTGAATACAACAAATTGAGGATGATGCTTACTTTAATTTATTTTTATCTTGTTTCTCTTTAAAAAGAAAGAAACACCTTAGGTTTTTTTTTTTTTGTCTTGTTAAAGAGTGTCCTAAATACACTATTTAAGTTTTTAATTAAGAAAATGTTTATTGAAAAAGTCAATTAGTTGAATTTTCAATGAATTGAATTCATCATTTCTATAAAAAAAATTACTATTATGGTAGGTTTTTTAAAGACTCTTTGAAGTTGTTAAAGAGTAATTTTAAGACATGTTAACTTTTCCCATATTTAAATGCTCCCTCTTGCATTTTCCTTGTACAAAATGAATTTGAGTTATTTCTTTTTTCTCAAATTTTCTTTTTTTGTTATTAAATTTCTTTCAACCATACCCCAAGGTATGCATCAATGTGAAAAGAAACAAGTCTTCTGTCGCACCTTGTTATTTTTTTTTTCTTTTATCATTAAAAATTAAGTTTGAAACTCCAAAATTTATTACACACCAACCACTTGTTCTAAACTTTTTGTTTTGAACATAAAACTTTTTTTTTTTGAATAATGACATAAAACTTTTTTTTTTGAGGGAGTGACATGACATAAAACTTTGTTATTCTTTTACTGTATTAATATATATTTCTTTAAAAAAAAAAAGTATATTATTTAACTTTGTGGACATTTACATTACATTGTTCTATTAGTCAAATTCGATTTACTCTTCCAAAGTTGCAGGTTTGATTTTTTTTTTCCTTCTAAATTTGGTGGTTTTATTAAATATAGTAGTACGTGCTCATATTTTATCATATTTAGTTATAGTTGTTTTGAAATATACGACAGTTAAACAAATATTTAACCTATATTGTTTCTGTGAAACTGTTGATATTATAACAAGATTTAACTGATTTTATACTGAAGATAGAACCGAAGGTTTATCATGTAAATATTGAATATATATAAAAGCAATAGAAACTATTTCAACAAGCCGTCTTAGCTCAGCTGGTAGAGCGCGTGGCTTTTAACCACGTGGTCGTGGGTTCGATTCCCACAGACGGCGGAGGATTTTCCTTTTTCCTTTTTGTCTATTTCTCGGTGGATTTTAGAGCACGGTGTTCCTTTATCTACCCTGGAATAAAATTGAACCAGATTTTTAACATTATAAATGAATGAAAAATCATTACTCAATTTGTTGCCATTTAGTATTTGATTTTTTTTTTTTTAATTTTTTGGTCCCTATAAATCTTTGAACAGATTTACAAGAATCTGAACATGTCCAACATATATTGTGTGCTAGCACCATATTTTTCATAAGGTCTTCTAGAATGCTAGTGGTAAGAAACACACAATTTATTCTTTATGTGCATTTGATTTGAATTTCACTTATTAGACATATACATGATTATTATGAGTACAAGTTTAAATTAACTTAAAAGACCACTGGTACAGTTTTGCCCAATATATTGTTTCCAAGGTGAATTTTCAGCTTCTCCCTTCCATCTAATGAATTTGGTCTTACTATTTCAGCTTAGCATAACCTCATAAAAAGGAATAAACACATGTTTAAGTCAATTCTTTATTTTAAGAGTCTTGTTAATTTGTGTCCTTAAGGCACAAGATAAGAAACTAAATATAGAAATATAATCTTGGAAATTGTTGCATTCATAATATTAAAAGTTTAAAAAGTTATCTTTTCAACGCAACATTTAATTTTTAATTCTATTTTTATATCCTTATCTTGTGCTCTTAGGGCACAAGTTAGCATTTTCCTTATTTTAAGTATTGGATATTACAGCCCTTCCATAATCTTCATCAACATGATTCACATTTTCCATAGATCATTATGCAGAACTCAACATCTTCAAGGTCATATTTGCTAAGGAAATTTTACTCGACAAATGTTACTTTTTAGAGAAGAAAAGAGAGACTCATATGTCAAATACTGTGTGTCACAATTACACAACAAGATCTCTTATATAGGTTTAAAACAACCAGTAAAAAAAGTACAGGATATCATATCCATATTTACACGATATAATATTTACCTACCCTATACAATAAATCCAAGATCCATACACTAGAAAACTATACTAACAAATTCAAGAAGTAATGCTTAGTCAAAAATTTAAAATGTCTTGTCTAATACAACTGAATTGAATTATGTCAACAAAGTAGTCAATACAAACATGTCAACTGATGAGAGGGTCTTTTTTTTTTTGGTAGTGAACTGATGAGAGGGTCTTGTTCTATAAGACTTGGTACCTTACAGATACTCACGTTATGGAGCAAAAGAAAAGAGTATGTAGTAGGGAAAGTGGCTTTGTCAATCTCATATATTCATCTGAACACGTATTTGACGTATTCATATTATATAATATGAAATGTGTTAAGGACTACCAATGTTAAAACTGGCCTTATGGAAGGATTTGACATTTTTTTTTGTTACAAGGATTTGACTTTTTTTTTTTTGTTACAAGGATTTGACACATTTCATATTATATAATTTGAACCGATAAATTTGTATTCAGATTGTATTTGTCAAAAGGTTGATTCAATGGCAAAAACACCCGATTTTCTCTGTTGAAAGGCTTCAGATTATATACTCCAAAATGCAATAGAAATACTTCAGATTATATAATCTGAACGGAGATAAAATCGAAAAATGGAGGGCGCACAAGAAGCAAGAAAAGTGGGAAAAGAAATTCTCTTTCTGTTTTTTTTTTTTTTTAAATACAAGAGAGCCTTCTTTAAAGTTTAAAGCATTGATTTATGTATATGTATTTTCTTTCTCTGTTTCATTAAATTAATAGAAAGTGATAAGTAAATGGTTCCAAAGTGAATTTTTCAGTTTCTCCTATAATGAAGTACGTTTTAATATTTCAGCTTAACATAACAACATCCTTTACAATTCAAACAAATTGCAAAAACCAGTTAAATTTTGGCTTTGAATAAACAGACAAGCATTTTCTTCTTATAAAAAGTAGTTAAAGATGTTGCAACTTGTAACTGGAAGGAAATGCTAGTTTATGTGATGAATGAAACGTGCAAAGTTAAAATCATGCCAATGCTTTCCTTTCTTTCCTATTTTTGTTGAAATCGAACCTTGTGCAAGTTCAGTTTGATAGCATTTACAACAAGTAATTCTAACAATATCTGGAAATGTTACAATGTACAGTTGATCAAAAATATTAATAAAAAAGGAAAAGAAGTAAAGGTTAACACATCACATAAAGATTGCTTTATGATTAAATCCCTTTGGGAAGTATTGAATATACATTACATTGTATTCATATTGTAGAAGAAAAGCTTCAACAATTGGGGCTAGTTATGTGTATTGTTACTTGTCAGGCGTTAGCTTAATATGAATTGCACGTGTTCGACTTCCTATTGCGAAGAACGAGACCTCCTCAATCGTCTAATTGGCTTCATGAATGTACGCGACAATGGTGTTTTGGGAACTGGAATGAACTTTCCAGCTATAGCAAGAGGCCAGCTGTGAGATAGCAAAAACAATGGTCATGATCAAGTCTCGGAACATAGATGTCTTGAACTCTAGATAATATCAAGAGCATGAACACATGATTAAATGCTAATAAAGTTCGGCGAACTAACCTGACAAGGCCAATTATAAGAGAAACAAGCCACAACTTCCAGTCAAGCCTCACCGTTGAGGCAAACTTTCCAAGGAACTCAATGATGACTATCTGAAAATTTGGAGTAGAGTGATAGAGCATGCAAATGTTAGTAATTAAGATAAGATTTATGAACAGAAAAACAAAAGGTTCCTTATTCACCTGAAGTATAAAGGTTATTCCAATAATTCCCATGAAAAGACGGTTCTTAGTCACTCCTCGGAAGACATTCATTTCATCTGGTTTCCGAGCATTGAACTCATTGAATATCTGTTAGGGAAACTTAAAATTGTTTACTCAAGAATAGGATGAATTTCTAGCAAATGTATTTGTATAATTGCACCTAAAGGCATCTCTCCTCTCAAAATGTGGGGAAAAAAGGAAAAACAAGGGTTCAAAAATACCAATCTACTATTCCACACATTCAAAAATCTACTATTCCACACATTAAATAATTTACTATTCCACTTACTTGGCACATGACGAATGCATTGAATATCAAAGTATTCTTCACTTGAAAGTCATGGGCTTTAGTATCTTGCTTAGGTAGAATACTTTCACCGCAGAAGTTCAGAACGAGAAGAACTGAAACTTGATAAAGAGCCTAAGATGACAAATAATATAATTAGACAATAGGACTTAAAGAGTGTCATATTCCAAATTCCATTTTAATCTTATGAAGTATCTACATTGAATAAACTATTTTACCTGTACGATCAAGTTTCTCCACATGATATTTGTAATAAGAGGTTCCCTGAAAGCCCAAGAAAAGATCATAGTTAAAATTAAAAGTGTACATTTTTAACTCAATGTTTGAGGAAAACGCAACCCCGGAGAGTTTCAGGAAAATGAGTATAAAATTCAAATGTGAAAGAAAAACAACATAACTTTCTCATTTACTCAATTAAACAAGATACAAGGGCACAAGACTCAATTAAAACGAAACAAGGGCACAAGACTACACAATGCACGCTTAGATTCTTTCCCACTGACTTTTCTGCTCTTGGAAGAAAAAGTGTAACACTTCATGGAAGTGAACATTTTGCTAGCATTTATGTTCATTAGTTGCAAAATGGTATACAATGCAAGAGTTATCTTTCAAAACTTCTTCAATGCCATAAGCTTTTGTTGAGAAAACACAGAGACACACACACACACACCAAGGATCAAAATTGAAAACACATCAAATATAAGCCATGTGTACATGAGTGTGCATATACGTGCCAGCCCAGCTTTAAGAATTAAGAGTGTTACTGTAAATTAATAGCCAATGAAGTGACAAATGAGAAAGCAAGTCAATCCAAACCTTCGACCAACTGGTGATCTGTGCATTAGGTGGTCTGTTGGTGGTTCCGTAGCCAGGGCAAGGGCCCCAAGTGTGTCCATGATAAGGTTGACCCACAAAAGCTGCACCCAAGAGCAGGTGCGTTAAAAAACAATATGTATGTTGTTTTCATTGTTGATTAATTCAATCAGCTCTTCCCTACTTAATTTAAAAGTCTTGGTTTCCAATAACAATTAACATTCAGAATTTCTAAGCCACAATTATATTAATGGATACAGCAATTCAACACCTTTTCTCCCGAACTGCATGAGAAAAGTAGTCGATAACAAACATTCAGAACTATAACCCAAACGCAGTAAGAGTTCTGTAAGGTGAGTTTTGACCCAAACAGATAAGACGTCAGAGCTACTTCTACACATCGTGCCACCTATTACTATACTAAGGAAATCTTTGAAGCAAACCCAACCCACTCTAGCGATACACCTTACATTTGTTACATTTTATGTCCATCAAAGCACCAACCAGAGTCAATTTGTCTTACACTTACCAGCAAGCAAAGGCACTTCTAGGGTTAACAATTGATATTAGTAAAAAAATTCTGTTTTGATTCTGAACAATGCTACAAATTTGTGGCCTTAAAAGCTTGGTCATGTTACCTACTTTCCACCTTCTGTTCAAGTTTTGGAGCATCGACATAAATGTAACTAAAAAATAATCACAAGAAGAAAGAAAGAGGGGTACCTGTACTGCATTTAAGGGAACATCACCAGAACTTATTGCTGCCACAACATTTATTACAAGAGCAGCAACGTTCACAGTAAGCTGGAACTGGATAAATTTCTGAATATTTGCATATACAGAGCGGCCCCAGCGGACAACCTACATAAATATTGAAACAGACATCTTAGATAATATACAGATTGATCAATTTAGTGAACTGGTAAAATATATTTCTCCTTAAGCCAAATTGAAGCTAAAACCATATTATGCCCACTACGGCAGTGAACTGGTAAATTGGAATGTTTCTCGGCCATGGGAAGTTCATGGCCAAATTTTTTAAGCCGAAAGGGCTAAATGATGTAAATGTTAATAAAAACTGGAGAAAATAAAACAACGCCAAACAAAAAAGTAATGACTTTCTAGTAGTGTCTTGAACCATTTACATGGCAAAAACATGGGACAAAGGTGATATCATCATCTTGAGAGTTGAGCCAATAAACAAAATGCTTACCTTTACAACTGATGCAAAGTTATCATCCAAGATTATAATATCTGAGCTTTCTTTTGCAACTTCAGTTCCTTGGATGCCCATAGAAAGACCAATATCTGCCTACAAAACAAAATAGTAAAGCACAAAGTCAACTACAAAAAGGATATTTTTTCAGTGTAAACATGAATTTGAAAATGAAGAATGAAATATCACAACCCAATCAAGGATGGAGGTGCAAGAGGCGGGAGTAAACTTTCAAACCATCAACCAGGGGCACATATATGTACTACATTAATTGCAAGCATCTATATGCTACAAATGCTAACAAAAAGAAAACACATTGAATTTACTACTCTTGTATGGAAGGAAAAGTATTTTGCTGATAAAAATGTCCTAAACAGTGAATAGCAGTATCACACAAAGAAATGGCTTATTTGCATTCTCTCTCCTTTTCTCTTCTTCTCTCCCTTCTTCAGTTTTCAATAAGTTGGCCAAACACAATAAGCTTAATAGTTCTAGGAACAAGACATTCTTATTAAAGCTAACGACTATTGGCATGGTCATGATTTTGGTAGAAAAACAGTTAGTTTACAGAAACAATATATTTGCTTCCCACTTCCTCCACTTGTATTCGCAATATTAGATCCATAATGTTTTTTGATACTGAATGCTGATAACTATAATCTTGACATTCATATATGCAATTTTTTTGCATTCAACAGTTGCAAATGCAACTAGAATCATATCTACATGATTACTTAACAGCAACTGACAGTTCAAAGGACAAATCAAACAGAAATACATGTCTGCACGTAGAAATATTTTAACGAGATAAGTTTATGATGAAGTCGCGTCAACAAGTATAGATGCTCTATTATATACTGATCAAAATGGTGCTGTCTGCATCAGCGATTCAGTGGAATATATCTATGATTACTGTGCAGGTTCACTCATATGCAAGAATTCAGAAGATTTTTTTTTTTTGAAGTTATTTCATTCCTCAAAAGTCAAGATGGTGCATCCAAGGAATATGACAAACCTCGTGTAGTGCAGGGGCATCATTGGTGCCATCTCCTGTGACAGCAACCACGTCACCTCCTCTACGCAGTGCTTGCACGAGCAAAAGCTTGTCATTAGGAGAAGACCTGCCCATCACCTATATATATATTATTCAAATCACTATTAGAAAATTAAATCGGACGTAATATAATTGAAGTTATTAGCACAAACAGCATTACTTTGAATAAGGCTATGAATAGAGGGTTAAACATCCTCTATCGAATAATAGCAACTCATGCAGATAACAAAAGAAATCACAATGGAAGAAAGGACGAAGCATACCGTAATTTTCTTCGCAACCTGTTCCCTTTCTTTTTCAGATAGCTCCCGAAATACCTTTCCTTCAATTATACATGGCTGAACTGCTTCTTCATTTGAAGCCAGTATCCCACACTCCAGAGCTATTGCCTTTGCTGTTTGAAGGTTGTCTCCAGTAACCATGCGTACCTGAGAGTTCATAAATGTACCATGTGTTGGGTTGCCTTGATTAAATTTTGGGGTAGCACTCATGTGCTATCATAAAGTCAGAAACCACGTTCCAACACTGTTAATTGATCAAGCAATATGAATACTGTAGTCATCAAACATGACACATATATTACCTTAACACCAGCGTCAGTGCATATTCTCACGGCATCTTTGACACCAGGGCGACAAGGATCCTGAAGACATGGATTAGTTTTAACTCAGACGAAGGAATTTATTTAGGGTTAGTTCGAAAGCATAAGGACCAAACAAACTCCACTCTACACGGTACACAGTTTCATATTCAGCAAAAAAGAATATTCTGAAGCTCATAATCTGTAATATTTGTTCCTAACACACACACAAGTGCACACGCGCGCGCGCGCACACACACACACATATATATTGTTAGTGGGGGAACATATAGATATAGACACACATATAAGGGTTTAAACATATAACTAAGAATATTTTGACCAGAACCCATGACTTATTTGTATATAAAATGGATGTAATCAGTAATGAGATAAACATCAAGTTAATGCAATATAACAGGAAAACCTACACTTGCATTTTACCTTGATTCCAACAATAGCAAGCAAAACAAGCTCATCTTCTGGTAAGGACCATTGGGCTAAATCCTCCTCATTAGATGGAATTTTGTCTAATTCATACGATCTGTATGCGATAGCAACACAACGCAAACTGCGAGCAGCCATGTCATCAATAGCCTCCTTGAGAAAATCCTGAAAGAGTTTTAAACAAAAAATGTCTGCTTAATTAGGACATTGCCAAAAAGAATGCTCACCGCTCTCAGTTGTTATACTTTGGAAAGATTATCAGTTGATATATAATTGCATAATTTGGCATCAGTAACTTGGAAAAAAAAACATAATCATACTGATGATAATAAAGTATTTTGGTGGTAACCTTATTCCACGTGTTTTTCTTAATTTTTACTGGCTATTAATCAAAAGAAAATTTTATCTCCAATATTAAGTTCACTGAATTTCTAAAAATTTCATCGGACTTGAAGCTACTGTTCCTAACCTTCTCTTGTTCGATGGATTGCAGGTGACCATTTGAATCAAGATATTGGGTACATGCTCCTAGAACTATTTCTGCAGCTCCTTTCCAGTGTATATGCACTCCAGAGTCCACCTGCCATGAATATTGGATTATGTATCTTATTATCATAGAAAAGTTGACGGGAAATTAAAATTCAATAAAAAGCTTATGTAACCTATCCACGTGATATGGTTTCATCATAGCAGAGTAAACAACATTCATTTTTATAACTTAATTTAGCTCACAATTGAATATGTCCGATACTAGTATAAGCTACAATAATTGAATATGTCCGATACTAGTATAAGCTACAATGAATGAAAGGATGAATTGGTAAATATTTTGATCAAATTATTACCAGCTTCAGAGCAACACCACCTCGTTTTTTCTCGGAATTGAATGGAAAGACATGAAGAACTGTTGAGTTAGATCTGATAAGATCAAAATTCATACCCAACTGCCATATAAAAATGAGTTCAGGTTCAAATCAACACACTGTTAACGAAAGGGGAGATTGACAGGGAAAAAAAACACAGGAACAAAAGTCAGGGTACCTTGACTGCCCATGAAAGAATTGCCTTCTCTGTCGGTGATCCTGTAACCTCTAGCTCTCCACCATCCTATGAAACAGAATAAAATCGGAGATTTAACTCTAGATAACAAAACTCTAGTCATATTCATAAAATCAAAAACACATTGGTGACAATTAAAAAGGGAAAGAAAAGGTTAATAAAGAATTTATCTTTCAGCTTTTATGCAACACATTCGCAAGACCAGTGCAGATTCATATCAGTAAATGAAAAATCAATGAAGTCAATTTACTACCTATAGTGTATGTCAGGCATTTTATTGGTCTCATATCTAACATGCACCTCACATAAAACTAAAAGCCCTTTAGACTTGCAGTATGCACAATGCACATAACCATTTCACCTTACGTGCTGACTTAGGGTGGCAAGGATTGAAATAATAACCACTTAGTCATGGAGGCTCTAACGACATATCATGGACTAACTTCCCTAAAAACTGAAGCAATTAAGTGGAGGTTTCATTTCATATCTCTGAGGCACACAAGTTCTATTGAAATACTACTGAATTTGTTTCAGATCTTCTAGAAGATAAATGACCACAGCAAATATGATTGTACTCAGCTGTCAATTTGAAGAATTAAAATATCACTCTCCTCAAACAAAAACTTTAATCAAGACCACGAAAAAATCTGATAGGGACTTGGGTAGTATGGGGTGCCCAAGTACCACATCGAGTAGTATGGGATGCTCGGTGGATTATTTAATTGGTTTGTTTTTCCCCCCTGATAGCTAGCTTTTAAGGGAGGTTCCTCAAGTGCTTAGATATGCTTATAAACTGATATGCGAGCTGGTTGTCAATGGCTCAGAAAGGGCTACCTACGGAACGGCTGACCGGAAAGGCCGAGTAAAGTGTCGTAGAGTACAGCCGTCAGGGCGTCGCTTCACAAGGGCAGTGCTATGATAGGGGCTTGGGTATTATGAGGTGCCCAAGTCCCATATCGAGAGTATGGGATGCTCGGTGGAGTGTTTAACTGGCTTGGTTTTTCTCCCTTCATAGCTAGCTTTTAAGGGAGGGTTCTCATCAAGTACTTGATACTTATCAAAATCGTTGAGTTAATTTAGCACCAAATATCACAAAAACATAAAAGGGAATCCTAGTTACAGTAATTAAAATAGCATATAAAGACTAACCTTAGACACAAAAACATTTCCGGTGGTATTCTGTGCAATGCTTTCATTTATCAGAGATAATGCTTCTGGATGGAACTTTGAAGAGTCATCCGGTGGATTTAGTTTGCTCTTCCCAACATATGCTTCAACAACAGTCATCTGTAGTGCCATACAGTAAATTACTACGATATCTCCATAATTCAAGGATTTAAAAAAACAAATAAATACAGATACTTGAGAGTTCAACAAAATGGACTACTAGCTTTTTGATGAATTGTATAAACTATCGGATAGACTATGGCTATTACAAGCGCATGGGGTTTATCAAACAAATGAAGCCACTTATTGAACAACTGATTTGTTCTATGAGTTCCTTCTCTCTATTTATCCATATTACACTTAATAATGAATAATGTATCCTTCTCCTGTCCATACAGATGCCTTGAATTTTGTAAGGGACAGAAATTCAACCACTATGCTTCGTCAACCCAAACAAATCAATCAGGGATTAATCTCTGAAGTTATACTGTTTAGAATTCTGGAAAATTATAGGAAAGTGGCAATTACGAATGTATTATGAACCCACAATCACCTACACTTAGATAAAAGCCATAACGCTTGAAGCTTTTACTAATTTGCATAAATTTAAATTATAGTTATAACTTATAACTCCTTTTAGACTATCCAAGCCTTGGATTTTGAAACTCGCCTGATTTAACGTCAATGTTCCTGTCTTATCACTGCAAATTGTTGTAGCAGAGCCCATAGTTTCACAGGCTGACAGCCTTCGTACCTGCACATCTATGTCGTTAGGTTTTAAAACTAAAAATAGCATAAAAATTTGCAAAACTAAGATATGGACTTGATGATTGGAGATGTGAATGATGCTTACCAGGGCTTTATCTGCCATCATTTTCCGCATCGAGTATGCCAGGCTATTGTGATAGCAACAGAGGAAGAAAATTACACAGATTAGAAGAAAAATCAATGGGTTCGTTTTGCTACATCTAAATTGTATAATGAAGTAACCTAGCCACTTGTACTTACGTTAAAGTAACAGCCAAAGGTAGACCTTCAGGCACTGCAACAACTACAATTGTGACCTGTATGGCTCTATATATAGTCAAAAGCTGCTACACATAGATGAACAAATAAATGTGTAACAGTTCAAAACTTGCACTTACTGCAATGGTAAAAATTTTGATGACCCCATCAACTGCTATACTAATTTTAGTCTTTCCGGCAACGAATTGGGGATTTCCTTCTACATCATTTGTGTGGCCAGAAAAGTATCTACAATTTCAAATCCATAACATAACATGTCAGTAATGACACAATACATGTTTAACAAGTTATAGCCAACGAAAAAGAACAACTTCAGATTACCTTCCCAAGAGGACTGCGAGCACTAAAACAGCTACAGAAAGCCCGACTATACCTACAAAAGTTGCCACTCCATTCAAACGTACCTATTTCATGTCACCAAAAATAATCTCAGTTTTAACATATGGGGTTCGATAGCATACTGCTAAAGCAACAGCCTTTCTTTTCTTTTATTAGGATGGAGCGGGGGGGTGGGACCTGTAATGGAGTCTCTTCTCCTGTGTCCTCTGAGATACTTGCCATCAATAATCCCCACTCAGTATTAATACCAACAGCAGTTACCTACATATGGCAGTCTAAATGTGACTTTATGGTGGGGGCATTCTGTAAATTTTGTTTCATGGGTTTGAAGACAACCATAATCAAAATAGTACACTAGGACTTAGAGAGCGCACTACGAAAAGTTTATCAATAAAAGTTAATATTGAAAGGATTAAATTCACTGCATTACAAAAACAAGAAGAAAATTGTGGGACCACTAATTACTAAAAACTATAAATTACTGAAACAAATGAAAGACTAATTTTATAAAAAAATTTAATTCATCTATATATCAACAATGGAACACAATCAGCCAGCTCTCAATATTTGGCCCCAAACAAATGAAGCCAAAGTTTTTTTTTTTGTTGTCAAGTAGTCTAGTGTAGAAGATCATCTTTTTAAGTTGAAAAGGTGGGGTGTGAACCCCGACCCTTGCATATAATATGCAATGTCCATACTAACCGAGCTAAGCTCACATGGACAAATGAAGCCAAAGTTAACCACAAGAAAAGAAAATATCAGCATGAATACATGCAAGCAGAATAAGCCAGAAACATTTGGCACCGAAACAATTCCAAAAACCTTAAAATCAGTGAATTTTTATCAGCAATTTTTTTATTTTATTTTAGGAAATCTCAATGAATGAAACATTTAAAAATGCCTAATAACCGCTGATGGTTAGAAAAAGAAAAGAACAATAATGAAAATTCAATGGGCAAGTGAGACATACAACATACTTTTTTCGATTTGAGTTGTTTCACGAAAATAATTTCATATCATTTAGCAATTTTCATTTTTTATATATCGACAAAAGCCACTGCTCACAAAAAATAGTCTAAGATTATCATATTGTACCATCATAACGCCAACACCATCTGCTACTTTGCAACCAGACATAAAAAATGGCGCTTTCTGATCCTTATGAACCTGCATGACACTATTTACTTTAAAGTCATAAGAATTAAAAACCGTTAAATTTCGTAAATAGAGGGTATTAAAATACATACAATCTTGCTTTCACCAGTCATACTGGATTCGTCGATTGCAAGTGAGTGACCTGTGATTAATACTCCATCAGCAGGAACCTGAGTATACCGATAGAGGTAATTAATGAAAAAGAAAACACATTTACTTTCCTGACAAACTCAAAATATCATGCAAACTCACCTGATCTCCTATTTTAAGGGGTATAACATCACCAACAACAATGTCAAATATAGAAATTTTAATCGTTCTCCCACTTCTCATGACCTGTAACAAGTTCAAAGTACATGATAGTTATGTGAGCTATGTTCCCAATGATTAGCAAGTTATGTGTTGCTAAGATGTGTTACACACCTCCAATTGTATATTTTGTTTCTCTGCATTCAAATTCTGAAATTGCAAAGATTGTCGATAGTCGCTGACAGCTGGACAAACAAAAATTAGCAGTCAGTTGTACAAATAAATTGATACAGTTTGCATTAAGGTTATTAATAAGGAAAACTCGAAGAACACAAATAGGTTCAATGGAAAATATAATTTCTTCCAAATCTCAACATGCCATCCTCTACACACGTATAAATATTTTAAATTTTAATAGGAGTAAATATATCGTTAAAAAGAGTTATATGCAGTACCAGTAACTACAATAACAAGTAAAACTGCAAAAGCAATGCTTCCCCCATCATACCATCCTTCACTCCAACCCTGCGAATTACAAGTGAAAGAAAGGATAAACCACCGGGAATAATATTATAATAACTATGCCAGGAGAATGTAAACGAAAAATTTATCCAATATCAAATGAAATGACAAGAATAATCAGAAGATTCAGAACCAAGCACCATGCAGAAACAGTCATATAAAGAGAAGAGAGGGTTTCATAAATAAAATGCCAAAAGTAAACAACTAAAATTTAGTGACGTCAAAAGCTCAAAGAAATTGCAGAGTGAATATTGAGCTTAAATGGAATGTGTAATCAACAATACAATTAGAAAATATGAATGATGATCACACCTCTGTTTTTATTCCAAGTACCAATGACACTACAGCTGCTACAATCAATATTATGAGAGTCAGATCTTGCCAAGCCTCCCATAAAAACCTCTGCAAACAATCAAAATGAATTAATACCAGTATCATAATTAATTCATTGGGAACAATAGTATAATCATATAAACATACCCAGAAACTTCTCCCTTTTTTCCGAGGATATGTATTAGTTCCAAATGCATTTTTCCTTTTCAATAGATCATCATCATCTCCACTAATTCCTTTATCTGGACTTGATTTTAGTAAACTTGATAGGCCTTTAACCTGATGAAGATATCATCAAATTATATTAGCAAAGTAACTCATTGCAACATCTGTGTTACAAAACAAAAGAGTATGCTGTAGACTTACCCCTCCATATTGCTGTAAAGCAGAAACATTTTGATCCTTAGACATCGAAGCAAGTTGTTCTAGGCCAACTCCAAAGTCACCAACTGAATGTTGAGGTGAGGGTGTAGCTGCTGGACTTATCACTGGATAATTCAAAATATAAATTGAAAGGTCGTAATAAGTAACTCCACATGTAGATAATGATTCAGTTGCATAAGCTCTAACCACATGTAGTTTGATTTATAAATTTGTACAAGCCAATAACGGAAGAATTAATTGAAATCTACGAATAAATTCCTTCCTGCCGCAGAATACAAACTACAAAACTAGAAAGCAATTAACATTTTTATAGTTTATGATTTTCACCAGCTCATATCTCTAAATTGCATATTTGCTTAAAGATATTAAATACAGTAGAATTTTCTATCCCACATAGAGAAAATCAGATGATGTAATTGCTTTTTAACCATTACTAGTAATCTGGCACTATCTTCACTTGTGAATTGTGATACCTTCAATGAAAAGAAAAGGAATCAAGGCTGTGCTGCTTACTCTTTTTTGGTTCTCTTTTTGGATTTTATTATCGCAACAATTGACCACTCTGGTTCAGATCTCTTAACCTCTCCAATGTTTATACTACAAACTCATCATTGCAACGAATACAAGATTTGTTAATTATGTGATACAGCTTACAAGGGTGGCAGGCTATGGTTTAATAAAGATTATTCTTTCAAGGTTCTACGTTCTCGGTAAGCAAAGATGACAGTCATCATAATCAATAAAAGATGGGAGAAAAAAATACGATATCAAAGTAAGTATACCTAGTTCACGTTCACCGGCCAATCTAAAAAGCAGTGCAGCCTGATAGAACAATTAATTGTTGATTAGAATAGTCAAAGGTGGTTAGAAACATTCAATCAGGTAACATGTTTGACATTCTGAAACATTACTCTTATGACTTGTGCATGCGCTCTAATTAAGCTCTTCTTTTGCTGTTTTTCCTCTTCCCCTTTGAAGTCCAGAGTATATCTAAAACGCCTGGACGCATTGAGTACCAGTGCTGCTTGCTGTACATGAGTGAAACTTCAGTTTAGATGCCTTGGAAAATATGTAACCAAGCTAACATTCCTCACCAAAATTAAACTAGTTAAACAACACTGATGATTTGGCTATGACAAACTCTACTTCATTTGAATATTAAATGCAGTGCTTGGGAACCAAAATGCATTTTTGTACACTCAAAAAATACATGAATCAGTAGTTTTGAACAACTGTGGAAAAAGAAGAATCTCATAACTCTCATTCTTTCCATTTGAATTCAGTGCTCATCATCAAGATTGCACTTGTGGCCAAATCAAATCAAGCCTCAAATCAAACTAATTAATTTTTATTTTTAGTAGGTTACATTTTGCTGTAGTCTTCTATTTTCTACTCCTAGCAGATACACTTGCAGGTTGATCAATTGTCGGAACTTGCATACTCATTTCTTTTTTTCTTCATTTTAAATTAAAACAAAATACTCATATCATATAATGGCAAGTTTCTGATTAGTCGCAACAAATTGATGATTATACACTAATAAATTTCACTCACCTATGCTCCTAAGATATATTCAAACGACACATACATCTCTCAATTTTGTACAAGATATTGACCTATCCTTTATTACATTCATCTCACATATACAAAAATAAGAGTGAGAGTTTCTATAAATTCTCCAACATCTCTCTATTTTGTATAAGATGTTGACCTAATATGAGAGGAGGAGTGTATAAACTCTCCAACGAGTAAGAGTGATAAATGTTTGTTCAAAAAATAGAAAGCATGTGTGTCATTTGAGTATATCTCATAGTTCAATTTCCTATTACATTAATGGAACCATCTTAACATAGAAAATGCAGATAATTAGCAATGCACGTTGATTGATGCATAAAAAAGTACTGGTCGAAAATGCAGATACATTAAAATGCGGTTAAAGTAAAAGCATGAATGCAATGTACTACATTGATTGATGCATCAAAATTTAGGTGAAAAATGGGATTGATAATCATATTCATATATTCATAATAATAGTAATTAACTCTGGTTTACGGAGCCGTGTGATGATCACATAGCGATCTATTCTTTCGCCTTTTACTAAAGTAATTAACTCTGGTTTCAAATATAAACAAAAAAAAAAGTCAAACTAAGTTAACTTTGTTTAACTTTTATTTGCTTATACTATTTGAGACCAGAGTATTGAGTAATTAAGTTCAATTTCCACTTACATTAACGAATGCATCTCAATATATTGATTGATACATTAAAATGTGGTTAAAGAAAAAGCATGAAAGCAATAAATGCAATTCACATTGATTAATGCATCGAAAATTAGGCGAAAAAAGCGATAAATAATCATAATTCACATTAATACTAATTACACTAACGGATCCATCTCAATATAGAAAGTACAAATAATTAGCGATGCAAATTGATTGTAACATTAAAGAACAAGCATGAAATTAACGAATGCAATTCACATTGATATATTCATCATAATTTAAGCTAAAAAATGCGATTAATAATCCTAATTAAATTAAGCACTGATTTCATACATTGAAATGTGGTCACAGAAAAAGCAAGAAATCGATGAATGCAAAATGCACATTAATCGATGCATCAAAATGCGATTGATAATTCAAATTAACAATAATACTAATTAAATTCAGTAACGAGAATAAGATTAGGAAATTACTCTCCAACGGCGAAGAGTTTCATGAGAAGCATTCTTAGTTTGAGCAATATCAAAAGGATCATCAGGATCAATTTGTTCGTCATCTTCGTCGTTGTTGTTGTTATCATCACGGCGGTTGTGGTTGTTATCGGAAGGATGATGATGATTGTTGTTATCGTCGTCATCGTCATTGTGACCGGTGCCGATAGTAACGGCGAAATGGCCGTTACCGTTGCCGTTGGAAGCCATTGTTATTGCCGCAAATTTGAAAAACGGTTACTGCGTGAAGAAATGAAAACAAACAATGATGGTAAGGCCCAGTGCCACACAGAGATGGTAGGGCACAGGCACAACCACAAAATCAAACAAATTAGATTTTTTTTTATTTTTTTATTTTTGTTTTCTGAATCACAGAACAATTTGAGATCAATGTGTGGTTACGTTGATGGGTCCTACCATCTCCATTCAATTTTTCATCTAAAGAATTAGGAAAATGTTTATTGATGGAGAATATTATTGATTAATGTTAATTATTGATTAATTAAAAATAAAATAAAAAACAAGTTTCAGACACAACTCATTATGTACGGTGATGCAAGAGAAGCGCTTTCTTCTGTTAACTTTTGGTGGATAGTTTTAGACACACCTCATTATCGTTCTTTTGTTTTCATTACACTTTTATTCTGTTGGAATTTTGTCTTACTCTATACAACATCTCATGATCATTAACATAATTTTTTTAGATTAATTGAATAAGAGGCATATCTAATCAATATTATAGACGAGCTACATTAGTTATAATCTAAAAAAATATTATTTTTTTTATAATAGTGAGCAAAAAATGTCCATCTATCTGTATATATAAGCATTTTTAGACTAAAAATTTGTCCCTAAATATAAACATCTTTTCAAATTATTAGTTGTATTTATTATTTTTTTTCTTAAACATATCCTTAATTAATACTATCAACTTGTTTTGAAATATGAAAAATCAAATTTAATACACAAACAATTAAAGGTCAATTTAATAATATTCACACACAAAATTGACACATTAATTGTACTATTAACTTTTCTTAAAAAATATAAAAAATGCAAAGAGTGCTCATACACAGGGACATATGAAGTATTTGTATTTGCTGAACACTAATTTTTCTGAGACAGTTTAAGATAACTTTTTTTAAAATAAAAATTGTTTAACTTATTTATACAAATTTTTCAAACTAGTTTTTATTTTTGTTACAATTTTTCAAACTAGTTTATGAAAACATCTTATAGTATATACAAAAACAATTTGATTTAGTTTTATCATTTGCAACAAAAAAAAATAGCTCAAGTGAGCTTATATATAAGAGTGTATCGTGATAAGCGTTTGTGTTATAAGTAAATTGTAAATAAGTTGTTTATCCAAACATATCCTAATTAAAGTAGCATATAAAAAACTCACTTGGGTTGGCCTAGTGGTATTGACTTGGGATCTGGGAGTAGGGATGAGAATAGGTCAGGCCGGCCTACAGGGGCCTACGGCCTAGCCTACGACAGGTCAGACCAGACTTTTTTCTTAAATAGACAAGACCTATGCTTTCTTTTAAGCCTATTTAGCTTAAAAGGCCGGGCCATAGGCCTCTCAAAAAACCTCTTAAGCCTATTAGGCCGGCCTATTTAAGTAATATTAATCCCTCCGTCCCTATATATAAGACCATTTTGCTAAAATCACGGGAATTAAGAAAGTTGATATTTGTATTAAAGTTGTTTGTAATCACTATTGTTTTTACAATTTTATCCTTAAGAGAGAGAATTAGTTTATGTTTTCCATATACTATTTATTGTTGATTGAAGAAAAATATGTATAATAAATAGGGGCATGTATGTAAAGAAATAATTAATGTAGTTGGAAATAGCAAAGGGGTCTTATAAAAAGGGACAAAAGAATTTCTCAAAAGGGTCTTATAATTAGGGACGGAGGTAGTGTTTATTATTATATTACAATTTGTACTTTGAATTAAAATATAAATGTGTAAATTTTTTTAATAATTTAAGCTTTATTAGTATACATTAATTTTTTGCATATACAAATGTATTATTATAAACTAGAATAGAAATATGATACAATATATAGTCGAATTTGATTATCAAAAGAGAGTTTAATCTAATTGAACTATTAGTTCGCTAGTCCAGTCAAACTTAGATCACATTGCTTATTTAAAGATGTTTATAAGATATAGAGTTTTAAACAGGCTAGTAGGCCGTATCAGCCTTTCAGAAGGTCAAACTCATGCCTAAAAAGTAGGCCTATGACAGACCGCAGACCAGACTTAGGCTTTAAAAAAATATGGCATGCCAGGCTTAGGCCTTGCAAAGTCTACCTCGGCCTAGCCTATTCCCATCCCTATCTAGGAGTGTGCTCATCCTCGAGGTCTCAGGTTCGATTCTCTCCAATGCCAATTTAGGTAGACTAATTTAGCTTATTAAAAAAAAGTAGCTTATAAAAAATTATTATTAGTTTTTGATGGGAAATAATTATTATTAGTTGGTAAAAATTGTTATATGGTCATGAGAAAAATTACTATCAAATCTGGTTCTATAAGTTATAAATTATCTACTGAAAGTTTGAAAATTTATCTTGCCAAATAGAGTCCTAGTTAGACGTATTTTATGAGTTTTTTTGTTTTGTTTTGTTTTATGAGTTATAAATTATCTACTGAAAGTTTGAAAATTTATCTTGCTAAATAGAGTCCTAGTTAGACGTATTTTATGAGTTCAATGGAGATATATTGTCGGCATAAAATAGTTTCACATTAATAATTAATGGTCTTGTTAACTAGTGTTTTCGGAGCACTCTTTAAAGATTCCAAATTTAAAAAATATTCTTTAAAAAATTCAAATATTACAAATTCCAATACATTGATTATACATATTTTCATAAAAACTTACTATTAGTGGTACTAAAAGAGTGTCCCGAAGACACTCGTTAACATTTCTCATATTTAATCAATGATAACTCACAATATTGTCATGTAAGTAAACTTTGTAACTAACATTTAAAAATAAGGTTTAATGGTGAGTTTTTTTCTTTATGAGTGACCTAGCATTTCAATTTGAGTTTTTTAATTATATTATTAGTGTGAAGTATCCATCAATTCTCGCTTACGACTAATCTTTGTTTAAAACATGGTTGGTTAACATTTTTAGTAGAATCTTTTCTCCCAAACACATTTTTTCATCCACTCTATCAATGTTTTTTACAAACAAGAGATATTGTTTAATTAGCAGCAAGTAACTGCATTAACCAATATTTATAAGATTGGTGTATGTGTTTGAAAATGAAGACATTCGGTCTGTAAAAAAAATTAAGACATGATCATATGGTATATAATGCTGGATTCTCTGGATTAATGCTGGTTTACCTAAAGTGATATGTGTGACTCTGTCACGATTCGAGAAAACGTCTAGCAAGTACACAATTGTGTACACCAAGAGCCTTACTTCCAGCGGGTACCCCAAGCATGTGTCCAACTTCTTTCAACCAGCAAATATAGCTGTAATGCGCTGCCAAAGTTTTTTTTTTAAGGAAAAGGAGAATATTAAAAAAAAATACAAGCAATATTAGCTTCCACAAATTGTAGGTATTCACTACTCACCATTTGATCCTTTAACTAAACATGCTTATTCGTTTGGCTTATGTCCAATTAAATGACCTACACTAGTGCAGGAAAAAACTTTTATAATTTACTCACTAGTGTAGAAAACACTTTGTAAGTCGGGTAAAAAAGATTTGTTAAGTTGATTTCAGGTCTGACTAAAGAGTAGGTGCTATAACAATTGTTAAGTTGGATATTTTAAACCGACTTAACAAAATGAATTCAAATTGACCTGACTCGATCTTATTGCAATTTTTTTCAATTTATTGATATATTTTTTATGCTAAATTAATGTTACTTGTTATTTAGCAAGTTATTTTATTATTAATCCTCTGGTAGACTGGTACGGATCTCTTTCGTGTCTAAGCTCACTGTTTGAGGCACTTGTGTGTCCAGGGAAAGTCACTGTTAGGTGCAAAGATTCTAACCTTTGCATACATCTTATTAAGCATGTTTCTAAATACCAATAAGGCTAAGGTAATTCTATACTATTTTTCTTACCAAGTGTTACATCACTATCAGTATCAGAAGGAAACATACTTTGGAGTGAGAATGAAATGAAAGATTCTGCTAGCTAGCTATAATAAATAAGAAGTATATAAATAAATAAATAATAAGTACCGTGAGAAAAATAACATGTGGGATTGAGCATGAGCACAGAGTTACAAATCTATCAGAAGGAGATTTGGATCGCATATCACTTGAAATGAGACAAGAAGAAAAAGGAGAATGAAGTATATAGTGGAAGAGAAATTATGTACTTGATGATGTTGAGGATAGGATCTTGACTCAATGTTGTTGTAAAAGATGTTGAGGCAATTTCGTGGAAACTTCCTACACTACTGGTGCACCGACTATCGTGCGCACACACACCAAATGCACCAATTACCACCAAACCTACAATTGTTATTTAGTGGGGCTTTTTTTGGCATGCATGCAGCTCCCATGCGCCTCACGTTTTTCTTTTAATTTGACTTTATAGTATGTCTTGGACTTTTGGACCTGAAATCAACTTAAAGAGCAACCAACAACCAAAGATTGAGTAAATATAATGTTAGTGGAAGGAGTTAAACTATAATTATAATATGGTGCGTTTTACTTCAAAAAAAAAATATGGTGCGTTGAATTTTAAAATTTAGTGTTTGATAGTGTCTTGAATAAGATTACTTTTAATAGAGAAAACTTATATCGGTAAAAATATAATGAAAAGAAAGAAAAATAAATATAATCTATAAGTACAAAACAAATTAATATTTTTTAACTTTTTGATACAAGAGTGTAAATAAACATTATACTAGGTTTTCTCTTTTATTTATTGGACAATCAGTGTTTCGAGCTGGGCCAAATTCATAAGTTCATCTGTGTTCACAAGTGGTTTGATGGCGCAAACCACATGCTCTTGGATGCTTCAATTTGAGGTAATATGAAAACAAAGACCCGTGCATAGATGAAAGACTGCTTCTTTGGATGAGTATCTAGTCAGAGTAATAGATACAATTGTGGAAAGAATGGAGTTTAAAGTTGGTGACAAAGTGGTGTTGAAGTTCCATAACAAGGGCGGATCCAGACTTTAGATACACGTGGAGTTAAAATTTCCAAAAAAACAATAATGCAAACTATATGTTTTTTAATCAACAAAATTTATTCACGTCGAGTTATACTAAAACTGTACCACTCACGGATAAAACGAAAAGGGACAAAAATTTGGTGCCGTATATAGGCGGAACACCATAAACAATAAAAAACCCTCAAAACTGCAAAATTCCAAACCAAAACAACCCACCTCCCAACTAGACCTGAAGCTAAATTATACTTAGTGGTAAAAATATAGCAGCAACCAAAAAAGCTTTGACAGTACACTAAAACCCAACCAAGCATACTATCAGTTAGCAGTACATCAGAAGATTAAAACAAAGCCAAAATGATAGGCTTAAAATTGAAATCATGC
>Ga0315913_1000670_pt1 | contig 32550 bp, 26 predicted proteins | sample MpolsnodulesMG_FD_207736 | JGI IMG/M metagenome (GOLD analysis project Ga0315913, IMG submission 207736) | Medicago polymorpha root nodule microbial communities from Los Angeles, California, United States - small nodules | ecosystem: Host-associated > Plants > Roots > Nodule | place: USA...
GTTTTCAGATTGTATACAAAAATTTCATCGATGAAATATTTCACCAGTAATACGTGGTGGCGACGATGGATTTGTTTGTGATGGGGGCAGCGAAACGACGATGATAGGAATATGGGAGAGTGACGACGTTGTGATTTAGTGAGAGAACGACGACGACGAGCGGTGGAGGTGGGGTGGTGGTGGGCGGCGATGAGAGGAGAGGGGAAACGATGATTGAGATAGCAGTAACAGGGCAACATGGGAGAACGAGGGTAAACAAATTGCATTTTTATTTTATTTTTAGTAAACAAATATTTATTTTTTTAATTTTAAATCCCAGCCCTTGATTGATTTTTTGCCACATGTCTTGCATCCAAGCCTTAAATGGACTAAATGGAGCAAGTGGTAAATGGAGCATATCTTGACCCAACTTCTACTAAATCAATGCCTCCATAATTTTATAAACTCGCGGTATCACCATGAGTTTGACAAACGCAAGACCCTCCATCCGAGCAAACATACTTTAGATTTAACGTCATATTAATCTTCTTTTTTTCCTTCTATTTTTTGGCTCTCAAAAGTCAAAGAGTAGTGCTATATGGCACGACACAATTGTCGCACCATATGCACGAAAACATGTACTATTTGCATTTTGTTTCCTAATTAGTGGCTCCCTTCATGATTTCCAGCGTTTGTTTTTTAATTATAGCATTTAAAAAAATGATTTAAAAACACAATTTTTATATGTTTTTACCCATATGATAGGTGTTCAAATCTAAATCGATATCGTAACAAAAAAAAATCTAAACTGATACAAATTAAATTCATAAACTCATCTAAAAGAATCAAATACTCTACATCTAAAAGAATCGAAAACTCTACATAAAGCCAAATATTATTGGTTTGACTTTTTTAAAATCAAATCAAACCGCACACATATATTTTAACTTATTTCTATTTTGATATATTAAATTAATCTAATTATTCTTTTGTTTCGGTTTGATTTAGTTTCAAAAAATATACTCAAAATCTATTTGATCCAAACAATTCTCACAAAAGTACATACATATCCAATAATAATCACTTTTTATTTATTTGTAAAAAAAAATCTCTTTTTTGGTTAAAGCAAAACACTAGGAATCATTTTCATTTCTTAGAATGACTAGGAATATAAAAATACTACAAATTATGATAAAAGCCATTCATGATTAAGTAAAATGCGTGAGGCAAATGTTTTCGTGCATGGTGTGCGACAAATGTGTCGTGCCATAAATCATTTTCCAAAGTCAAAACCCTCGTTTTCACCAAAATCAAGTTTAGATTTAAACGTTGAAGAAAGCCAGAATTTAAAATCAATTCCAGAGGACAACTTGCCTTGTGGATTCCCTAAGGTTTTGTTTGGGAGTTTGGAGGGGAAGGAAGGAGAGGGTTTTGGGAAAAAGGAAGGGGAAAGTGGAAGAAATAGAGGATATTGAGAGAGGAGGACTTCAGAGGTTAATTTTTCTCCATAATACAAAACCCTCATCTTCAAATTTAATATATGTTGTTATAATATTCTTATTATTAAAAATATATGAATCATAAATATTGATTTATCATTATCTAAAAAGATACTCTTTCAAAAAAATATGAAACATTTTTTTATTTTCCTCTATATTTCTTACCCCCAAAATCTTCCATTCCCCTCCCTTTCAAACTGCCAAACAAAGCCTAAGTAGCAATGCAACAAGTAGGCCTACAAGAATAATTAAAACAAAAGAAAATGGAAAGCATACTTAAATTAAAATAGTAAGAAGTTGGAGACATGTCAACAAATGCAGGTGACGGCATTTAGAATTAGTTATGTTACGTGTTTGTTTTTTTGGACAAAGTTACGTGTTTGTTTGATCTCACGTTAATATATGCTCCAATAACCTCAATTTTTTTTATGGAGAAAGAGAAGAAAAGAAAAATAAGAGACGCCATTTGTTCACAAACTTGTGGAATAAAACTGCTCATAAATTTTGGGACTATAATTAAATTCACAGGAAAAAACCACAAAAAACAAAATTTAAAGGAGGCTGGTGTCCTATGGTATATTCGTATACGTTATTAGTAGTTGGTTTGAGGCAATACATGCAACTTTCTTTTTTATTTTTCCGTTAGAAATATTGTATAATTAAATACAAACAAACGATAATAATGAAATTTGAGTCAATGTTCTCATGCAAACTACGTCTTTATATACACTACTCTAAATTCCACCATATACGTTAATTTGTTACATCTAATTTTTAGGAGAGGATATTAGGACATATTAAATTAGTTACATCTAATTTTAGAACAACATATCAATACAATATATCTCATAATAACAAAAAAAAGTAGTAACTTTATGAATGGGATTTGGTTTAATTTTGAAATATGTATCTAATATCGGACATTAAAAAACATTTAACAATATTTGAAATTAGTACGATCTTCAGTTTGAGAGAAATTGGATTAATTTTTCAGTTGATAGGAGCATTGCAAAATACAAAAATTTATGTCCACTAAATTGCTTAATAAAATAAAAAATGAAGATGGTATCTTTAAACTATCATTTTTACTAAAAAAAAAACTTTGAGGTTAGACTTTTTAAATTTCTATATAGTCGAGAAGTTTAATTTAGTCAAAGACACCTAAATTTTTATTAAATTTGCATATAAACATGATCAATTATCTTTCTTAATATGTGTAATTTAATAATTCCTAAAAAAAGTGTAATTTAATCATTTTTCCGTATAATTCATTCTTCTTGTGGGATTATGTGATAATAGTAGGATATATATGACATAAATTAACAGAACTTATTTTAGTACCATGTAGTTTTGTTGTATACAGGTACTCTGTAAGAAAAATTAATTTAAAATTACTTTAAACTAATTAAATATAAAAAAATGACATAACATTTAATAATTGAATGATGAATGTGTGTCTAACTAAACTCCATGACACCAGAATTTTCACTAACTTAATATTCAAGCTAACTAAAACAATAGTTTTTTTTATCCAATGAAACGATACTATATATAAAACCAAAGTATTAGTATATCTAACCACATTTAATGATAGTCACATATGAATCATCCACCTTAAGGTATGAGATTTGTTGCGGTCACTAACGGCATGTAATCACACATTTAGTGATTGTGTGACTGTGATCAAAATCAGACGATTTAGATCTCAAGTTTAATATTTTTAACTTTAAAGAAAATTAAACTCGAGAATATTTTAATCTTTTTGTTTTTGTTTTGACCAATGGGGATATTTCAATCTTGTTCGAACGGTCATTCAGACATTCAGTGAATGTGTGTGATCAGCAAATCCAATTTCTCCATCCTATATACATTTTTTTCATTGGTAATCGGTAATACACATTATCATAATTAAAGATGAATGTGAAGACCACATGGACACATATCACAATTGAATGTGGGTGTACAATTGATACATGCCACCTAAGGTGGTCTATGTATCACCACCTAATTTAAATAGTATTATGCACCATATATCTTCAAGATTTTTCCTTCACCGGGTCCAACTAATTAGAGTATTTTTTGTCAAAATAAAGAGTCCAACTAATAACGATACAGTCCGTGCACACGAAACTCAACGGCCAAATATACTGAATTTGAGGCTCATCCTAGAATATGGGGTCCAATAAAAAAATAACTTTTGATTGAATTCAACCAATTACAAACTCTAGTTTTTCGATGGGACCCATTGCATGGCATGAAGCTCGTAATTGTTTCTCATGCTACCTTAATTTGTTCATCTCCGTCTCTATATAAACCTCACGACACTTGTACATTTTCATACTAAACAAACAAACAAAAACAAAGTTTAGAATCTCTCAAACTTCTGCTTTAATTTGCATTTAGAATCTCTCAAACTTGTTCTTTCTTCAACTAGTTTTTTATTTTGTAGCTATGGGGTTCAAAAACTTGGGTTTTCTTATTTTTGTTGCGACAGTATTGAATGTACTTGTTGGTCAATATGTCAATTGCAAGGGTACTAATGGTAATCATTATCATCGTCGTAGTGGTCGTCATCATCAGCATCATGATAACTCACACACTCACTTAGGCAATAGTGAAACTCTTTTCCAAAGTGGTTTTGTTCAACGAAATGGAACTAATTTTGTTCTGAACGGCAAACGATTGTACTTAAATGGGTTCAATTCGTATTTTTTAATGATCGTAGCATCAGACCCATCAACAATGTCTAAAGTTACTACAACTTTTCAAGAAGCTTCCCAAAATGGTTTAAACTTAGCAAGAACATGGGCCTTCAATGATGGAAGTTATAAAGCTCTTCAAATTTCACCCGGTTCTTATAACGAAGATATATTCAAGGTATTCATTAGTTGCATCTTATCATAATGGTCATCTAAATAAATTTATGTTTTGCTTGTGTTGTCACATACACACATATTCTTATCATGATAGTAACTTAAATTTGATGTTCGTACATATTTTATATTTATTGAAATTTTTATTTTAAAAAGTATATATGTACTATTAAACAAAATGAGATTAGCGATGAAAACTAAAATCACTCTTTAATTTTCTCTCCACTAAATTTAGTGATGGGTTTAGAGAGGAATTTCACGTTTCTCTTTTGTGTAATTCCCCTCGCCAGTATAATTTTTTATTAGTGATACATCAACCTAATTGACTTACTTCATACGTTAGATTTGCATGGGATAAACTTAATTCATATACGACTATTAATTATATTTTTGGTTATTTAAATTATATTTTTAATTTGGTAGTTTTGGTGAATAAAAATATTTGTATATGCTGCAGGGATTGGATTTTGTGATTTCAGAAGCAGGGAAGAATGGAGTGCAATTGATATTAAGTTTAGTGAATAATTGGAATGATTATGGTGGAAAAAGTCAATATGTGAAATGGGCCAAAGAACAGGGTCAGAACGTGAACAATGATGATGATTTCTACGTACATCCTATTGTTAAACAATATTACAAAAACCATGTTGCGGTAAGAATATAAACTGCTAATGAGGAAAGACAAATACGGATCTTTTCCTACTCATGTTCAATAAATAATCCAAATGACTGAGAATATTATATATATATAATATGGAAAACAAGTAGTCTCTAAAATTTAAAAACTATAATACTCCCTCAAAATTTTAAAACATCAATAGTCTTGAAACAAAATTAAAGCTAAACCATATGGAAAAGAGATACATGCAAACACATGATATATTTTCCATATTCACTATTTACAAAGTTTGATAAATTCTCACGAAAAAATAAATAGACACAAACTTTAACATAAAGCATATATTTTAAATTTTGATGAATTTGATTGAATGTGTGTAGGCTATTTTGACGAGAAATAATAGTATTACTGGATTGGCATATAAGGATGACCCGACCATTTTTGCATGGGAGCTTATGAATGAACCTCGTTCTCAAAGTGACTCTTCCGGCAAATCATTACAGGTTTATTTCCCTAGCTACTTAGTTTTTGTCAATAGTAGTTGTTGACATAAAATTTACTAGAAGTTGCTAACTATATTAGTTACAGGATTGGGTGAGTGAAATGGCTGCTTATGTGAAGTCTATTGATAGCAACCATTTACTAGAAGTTGGTCTTGAAGGATTTTACGGTGAATCAATGCCGGAAAAGAATCCCGGATATGGAGTCGGAACTGATTTCCTTTCCAATAACCAAGTTCCTGAAATTGATTTCGCCACCATTCATCTCTACCCTGAATCATGGTAAATCCTCTACACATATAGTTCTTATTTTATTATACTATAATTTTTTCTACTTATTTATTTAACATATACTAATTAAAGTTATACGAATTCAAATTTAATTCTTATGCATTGACTCTGTAATTTCTTTTATACCACCAGTCGATCACAATGATTGAATTATTAAAAATATACAACTAATTTGTGATTGGTTAGCAATATAAAAAAAATATTTAGACAAAATATGTATCAAAATTAATCTCTATGAATAATAATCGATAATGTGAATTATGGATGTAGGGTATCAAGCTCAGACGAAGCTGCCCAAAATGCATTTGTTGACAAGTGGGTTCAAACTCATATTCAAGACTCAAAGGACATTTTAAATAAGCCAATTCTTATTACCGAGTTTGGAAAGTCATCAAAATATTCTGGATATAACGTGGAAAAGAGGAACAGTTACTTTGAAAAGCTATTCAATTTCGTATATGATAGTGCTAGTAATGGAGGAGCATGTGCTGGTGGCCTTTTCTGGCAATTCATGGCTCAAGGATTGGATAACTTCCGTGATGGATATGAAGTCATACTTGAGGAGAACCCTTCAACTGCTGTTGTTATTAGTCAACAATCTAAGAGATTGTCAAATCTCAAATAGCTACCATGATAATGTTAGAAAGAAAAAAAATTATTCTTTCCGGGTTCTCAAATGGTCCGGTATTTCTAGCCAATGCATGGCAATATGTAATTTAATGTTATGATTTGAATAAAATAATAAAAATAAAAAGACAAATGTAATGAAATGTTCCATGGTTTATTGAGTGATTTGATTTATAATTGTTGTTTTATATAACTAACTACTTGCGAGTCAACAACTCTATCTTAACAATGTCAAGTTTGAGTAATCATAAACCACATTCAATATCATAATGTCAAAATATGCTCAAAGTCTACACTTCCATGTACTTTAAACAAATCTAATTTCTACGATGGACATAATATGATGGAGAGAACTAGTTATGATGTTATTTCAAAAGTATATTCTAGCTTTGTAAGTGTATTTTTCTTTAACAACAAATTTTATTTAACAACCAGATCCCTGCTCAAGACGAACAGAGACCGGTGATTCGAAGAATACAAACTAAAGGCGTCGTATATAGGCGGAACACCTGAAAATAAACACCTTAAAAGACACCCCTACAAACAACACCTGATCAAACTCTACCTTCAACACCCACCTAAAATAAACATCACCACCTAAAACAGACTTCTTAACGAAAAACGACCTCTGAAAAAACGGAATCCATAACCACTCATCACCACTACTCAAACCTCACACAAAACCCCTCTAAATGAAACACCCCGATCTCGAATCAAAAGCGATCGGCCCACCAGACTTCAGACATTGGAAGTACCTGTAATAGTGAATAGTTTAATTAACCTTTTATACATCCAAAAAATGTGTAGTATGGAACTTTCCCTTGGGGGAGTCTTTTCCTCTCAGTCCCTTATTTCAGAATGTCATACACTCAAGCTGTCCACAAGAAAAGTTGTTGCAACTAAAATTCAGAAGCTTCAACTAAAATTCAGAAGCTTCTATCTAGCTAGTTTACAAGCTACTTCATTCTCCAATAATATACCCTCCCCACAACACCGATGATCTCGCTCCAAAGATTAAATTACTAGTTACAAGAATAGTTTTGGTGATAAGATGGACACTAGAGGGCAAGGTTGGAAGTAGAGATCCTCTCCATTCAATAACAGCCAGTTTAAGATCAATTTTAACAAACTTGTTGTATTTTTTCTTGTGCCATTTATTTTTTCAATATCTAGCTACCTTCAAAAACAAAATTACTGATAATTTTTGAGATACGAGTCATTATTGAAGGTCAGCTATACTCACTAATTTGATTCATCATAAGATTTCATCAGTGTACAGTAACACATTCATACAAGGTATCCTAGTCAAAATAATACAAATCAAGACATTGTCTGCAGTGTAAGATTTGAATTAGGACCGTTTATCTCCTTACTGAAATTTGTGTACTTTCATTTCCGTCAGAAATCCGTACAGTGCATGATATAGTTTCATGTTTCAACCAAGAATAAACATTGATCTCTTGAGACCTTGCAACCTTATTTAAGAATAAACGGATTTATGCTTAAATACTAAAGCACTAAATCCAGCATTACAAAGAGAAAATGATTTTTTTTTTTGTTGAAGTCATTCCTACAAAACCTTACTAAGTGATGGCTGATTACTTTTCCATCTACTAAGAATTCGCCCGTGAAAATGGAGCATCTCGCTAGTACAATCATTCCCATTTCATACCACCCAACTGTCGAAAACTCATTGAGACATAAATATAGCAATTACCGGCAACAGCCAGTACATCCTTTTTAAGCACTAACTGCAACCTTTTCCTGTTCCTTCTTGGCAGATTTTGAAGGTTTTTCGACCAATTCATTATGAGGTTTCTCAACTCCTTCGATATTAGTTATCCTTAACTTTGTCAACTCCTGAAAATGATAACCATCGATCAAGAAGAATTAATATCAATAACTTGTTATAAAACAACACATGATTAAACAGTTTATTCCCAACATACCTGACGATGCCCTTTGGTTCTTCGGTAATTCTTCCTTCTCTTTTTCTTGAAAATAATTACCTTTGCATCTAGTGCCTGATATAAAGGGAAAATGAGTACACATGCAAGTGCATAGATAGAAAGAATGAAAATCCACTTCAAATCAATCCCTACACCCTCCAAGTTGAAATAAACTTGTATTCTCTTTTTACAGGATAAAGATGAAATTCATTAAGACAAAGAAGTTTATTAAAAAGAGGAGGATAATAGATCATTCTTAGGAAATAGGGCATCTAGTTCCATATATAAGAAGAAACAAAAAACATCAAGACCAAGGAGATTCATTAAATGTTTGGATTTTAAAAGTTCATTTCAAATATATCCCTGACATAAAATGTTTTCACACCACTCATGGAGAATAAATACATTTCTAGTAAACATAGAAAAGATATCAAGGTAATTATAGCAATTCATAATATTGAAACTGGTGACTTCTTAAAACTAAGACCCCCATATTTTTCTTAGATAAAAGAGGGTAAAAAACATCTATGAATCTTCTTGAGCAACTTAGCCTCTCAACATGTCTGCAAGGGAAACGAGATTACATTTTAAAATCTCAAGATTATAGGAAGCAATTAAGAACTCTAGGTTTTTCAGCTCAGAAGCTAAACTTGCAATAGGACCTAAACCCAGTGACCATGTGATCTAACACAAAGTAGAGTCCCATTCCAGGTTATACAGTTATCAGTTTTAGAATGTTTTTAATCTTGTACCTACATATTCATGTTTCCCATATTCTATACACAATTTTTTCCTTCTTGTACTGTTCTACCATGACCAGTCATATCCAAAATGTTCCTTCTTAAATTCCCTAGGCTGCACCACATCATAATTAAGATCATGGAAGATGTGTTGCAATTTAGGGGAAGGAAGTGTTGGATGCATATTTTATCTACCACTCTTCTTTCTTGAACTTTATTATTTTAGCAATAATATTTCTATCTTTGCTAGGAAATGAAATATATCTTGGAAGTGTTGGATGCATATTTTATCTACCACTCTTCTTTCTTGAACTTTATTATTTTAGCAATAATATTTCTATCTTTGCTAGGAAATGAAAACGAGACTGAACTGAAGATTAACACATGCCATTTAATTTAAATTTAGCAAAGAAACTTTTTAAAAGAAACTTTCTACATGCAAATATATACTGCAAAATACAATTAACAGTCTTTGGTTTTCTTTACTTAGTTCGAAGGTCACCATATTAAGCAGATTTGTGTATACATGCAATAATTAAATGCAATACACATACAAGAAAATGCAATATATACTTCTTTTAATTTTCTCAACAATAGGAACTATGTCATTTAGTAGCAATTTTGGTAACATTTTAATATGATTGCAAAGATAGGACAGAAAGACAAGCAAAATGCAAACTAGAGTAGATGAAACATAAAACTGAAAGAGGGATCGCCACTCTATTCTAAAGTAATCCCATTTCTACTTTCAAAATTGGAAAGCTGATTCTGCATATCAAATTTATTTTTAACTGGTAAATCTGCACTTACATGCTCCTCAACAACAGCATGAACAACTCCATCCGGCACTATGGGTCTGCCAACAATTGTCTGACTAGGGGATCCAAGCAACAGAACTTTATTCAGAATCAACTGCAGTGAGCCAAAAAATGCAATGGAATGTTTAATAGCTGGTTTGAAAGATACCAAAACAAAAAGAAAATAGAAAATGCATTTACTAATTACTACACAAAAACAAGTCGCCGATTAAGTATTTAATAAGATTAATAGCATTCTAAACCAATAGAAATATGCTGCAATATTGCAATTACATAGTGTATCTAAAATTAGGTGACAATTTGAAATACAGCTACACAAAATGGTAAGCAACAACTGTACAAAAACAACGACAAGATAGAGTTGGTACACAGATCAGGTAACCCCACAATATCCCATTGTAAATCATGTCTAATTGAAAACCATTTAAATCTAAAGCCGTTCTGAATAGTTTGACTTATAGATTTTTGTCTACTACCTCTAACTATTAAATTACCCTCCATTCCACCTACTTACTTAGCGGGGCTTTAATAGGCCGTCTCCAAATTGCTTAAAACAAGATTCTACCATCTTTTGTACCATATGCAGCACCTGATTTTCTCTCTAACGTATCTGATCCTTATTTGTCTTATGTATTCACTAAACCAACCCGATATTCTCATATATACAACATTGAGCACTTTAGCATTAGCAATGAGTAGGAATATCATACAGGTATACAACCTCCAAGGTCATAGAAATTGCAATAAAAGATTTACTTTGGGCGTGGTTGATACTTTTCCATCACAGATAACAGCCAAAATACTTAGCAAATAAAAGGATCACTCACCTTATCATTCACTTCGCAAAATTTCAATCTTTCAGTGAAAATGCTGTCCCCATTGCTCACTTTAAATTGATGTGATCCAATCTAAACCAAATGAAGGGGGGAAAATTACCAAAACAAAAACAAAATATGAAACACTGATATATGTAATCAATTAAGGTTTGCAAATTGAACCTGAACAACTGCAAAAGCAGGCTCATATGGCTTAAAAACATTGTCGTTCTTTTCTAGGGGCCCCACCACTTTGTATCCAATAGCTTCTGCTTCTGCTTCCTTCTCCTCTGCCGTGTACACCTTTTTCCTACCTGATACTGCAACAGTATCATCATCATCATCATCATCTTCATAATCTCCCTCCTCTTCATCATAATCATCATCGCTGTCATCGTCGTCGTCATCTTCATCTTCTATTTCATGTGTACCGCCTTCTTTGATGTGATCGTCTTGTTTGGAAGAAGAGAAATAGCGCCCGTGGTGCCATTGTCCAAAAGCAGATGTGGGTTTGGAATTGGTGAAAATGGGAAGAAGGGGTGATGAAATGTTATGATTGAGAAAAGCAGCCGAAGAGAGTGAGCGGAGAGATGACGGGTCTTTGAAGAGAGATAATGTTGGTTGTGATTGTCGGGTTAACGCTTGCAGGCACCTCCGAATAAGGGTGTGGTGCATGGTGAATAAACCAAACCTAATGCAATGAAACAATATTTTAGGTTTAGTTTGTAAAAGCATTTGACAAAAGTATGTTATTTTGTACACCAGTTTCAAAGCAATTTAGAACCAGAAAAGTTTCATCATAGTACATTAAAAAAAGATCAGCAAACCTGAAAAAAATGCAAATTGATACTAAGATGAATAGACTACTCTATCCTCCAACCAAGTAATCATGATTTTGGAATTACAGATATAATAAATCTATGTCCTATTGGTATGTACCTACAGAATCCCAGAAATTGAATAAAAAAATTAAAGTTCAGAAAAGGGGGGAAAAATAAATAAGCAAAGAAATATTCAAGCCATTTGGGTACAATTATTTGCAATCTTATGACAGTTCTTCAGCTACAGTGATAGTTACGAACAAGATATAAAGAAAAATACCTGTCTTTGAGGCGGAAGATCATTTTCAAATAAAAAAATTATATCTCCTTTCCTGCACATCCAAAACATATATTAATAGTGCTACAAAGTTTTTTTTATCAATCACAATCACGTAATTGATTTTATAATACACGCCATTGTTCCTATGTTATCAACCGCGGTGTGAAATGGGGCTACGAGAGATGAGAAGGAAAATTCGAAAGATAACGAAGAATATCTCACTGTTTCCGACGGCGGAGGACGAGTAACTCCGGCTGCGTTGAGACTCCAAAGCTGCTTTGATCTGACGGAGCTACACTCACTCAGCTTTGTTGTTTTTTAGGGTTTTACTTGTTTCTGATGAAATGAAATGAAATGGGTTTAGTTGCTTTTTCACAAGGAAGATAAAAAAACACGTTTTTTTTCTTTCTTTTTACCAAATATATTTTATTTAAGCTAAGTGGCTTAAAAGACACAATTTTTTCTAAGGATATATTTAATTTTGTTTTATAAAAATCAAAATTTAAATTGACCATATTTGCAAGGACTTTTGATATATTTTAATCTTTTTTAAGGGTTTTGAACCAAAGACATGGAGGTTTTTTTTTTTGTTGTTGTTTATTTTGTCAATTTCATTTTTCGTTATTTTACTTTAGAGTTTAATTAGTATAGTTTGTCGATGTAAAATAGTTGTACGTTAAAAAAAATATGTTAATTAAATTTTTTATTTTATTACAATCAAAAATAAAATAGGTAGATTAATTTATAAGCATGATAGCGTAAATGTTTTTACATAAATCAAATTATGTCAAATAGATATTTTATAAATTAATAGAGTGTGATGACTTTGATCGAGTTTGATCAAAGCATTCTAAAGCATAAAACAAAGTCATCACTCATCAACGCCTCGCCTACAGAGACGAGACAAAAAGGTGAAAAACTCGACCAAAACAAAAGTTTCATCGTCATCGCGGACCCACATACCAATTCATGTATGGTTCCAGATCTGCGAAAAAGAAGCATCTATATTGCATTTAAAATTGATCAAGTTCATGAAGTTATTACCGAACAAAAGAAAGAACGAGGATGATGTGTTTTTTTCTCTCTCATATATGTCACCTTAACACCAGCTTACGTTTCAAGTTAATGATGTTAAAGAAGCATTGTTTGGGGGCAACCCATAATTTTAGTGGTTTTTCAGTCATTTTTTTTTTGTTTTTATAGTATTACATGATTTTTTATAACCCGTTGTTTTGCTGATTTTTAATGTTCCTCTTGCAACCATTTAAGTTTCACGATCCGATTAAATTGATCTTAAAGCTCATAAAGTTGTTCTAACACCAAACCTAAAAGTTAGTTTAGTTACGAAAGTTCGATAGATTGTGATTGAGAAATCTGCAAAAAAAGAAAATTCTCTCGATCACCATCCAATTTTGTTATACATGATAAGTTAGACAAAAGTTATAATTCTTTTGTCTTAACTTCAAATTTAGTTTGAAATTAGTCTTTCCAATTAACATCATCTTAAATGTAAGAGTAGGCAATATAGAGAATTAACTAAATTTAAGAGCATCTACACAAAAAAAGAAAGAAAAAGAGAGCCTAAATTTGTTGAAGGAGTTAACTTTAATTTGAAGAGAGTCTATCCATAACCGTCAACAGTGTTTGACACGCTGAAGATATCTCAACTTAAAAGCTGAGTTTAGATTTTGAACTCATATAGTTCATCACAAGACAATGTCATTCTCTTTCTCTTCAACATCCCTACCATTCTCTGAATCAAGATCAACACATCCATGCTCAAATTTCAACACAATTACTGTATTTTTTTTGTTTCCCCTTCGTAATTTTGTAGCCTCTAATACCAACCAGACGCTGAATCTTCTTTTGTTAATTGTTGCAGGTTGCATCAAGCAGCTTTCATTCAGTAGCAAGTGTTGGAAGCTCTTCTTTCTGTCGAAAATTTCGTGGCTTCAAACTGTGGATACTTGATAGACTCAACCTTCAACATCCAAAGCAGCTTAGCTGTCGAAATCACTACAAGAATGTAAAAGGATCAATTTCTGATTCATCTCGTCTACCTGATGATCATGCTGGTGTGTTAACTTACCAATCTTCATTTCTATTTATGTAATGTAATGTCTAAAATGTTTCTTATCTTGAAATCTGGTACTGATTATAATTTATATGATTAATAAGATATTACCTTGTTTGGATAGCGCACTTATATATATTAGCTGATGTCATAAACTATCATGGAGAGCTTATGAAAATAAGCTGAAAACAACTTATGGACATGTCATATTTTTTTTTTTACTAATACATGTATCATTAGATAAGCTCATAACTCAATTCGAACATATCATAATATCTATGGGCTAAGTGTAAAACCTTTTTTTACAAATGCATACATTTAAACCACATCTTCATTCACTTGTTATATTTGTTCTTAAAATATCTTCACGAATATAATATGAAAATCTATTTGGTGAGATGTTATAGGATGCATGTGGAAAAAAAATTATTAAAAAAAAAGAGTGGTGTTTATGAAATTTAATTCTATACTCATTTTTTATTATAATGTTCCCACAGATAGTAAAGTCACTTCTTCCTTGGAGTCTCCATCTTTGCTGCAAACAAGTCCCTTGGCCTTTCCCATGGATGTTAGTAGAGAACCTTCACTTTGTATTGCTGTCATAGGAGCCACTGGTGAGCTTGCCAGGGGGAAGATTTTTCCAGCTTTATTTGCACTCTACTATAGTGGCTTTCTCCCTGAGGTGCTATTCAACAGATTTTCTTGATTTCTCTTGCATGCATATCAAAGATTCACTTCAAATGTTGGGACATAATAGTTAATATAGACTCACATTGGACCGAAGTGAATCATCCACCTGCTATATAAACTCATGATATGTAATCCAATTTATTTATTTTTTGTTAGTGGAACATAAGAGTTATGCAGACTAATGTTCCTAGTCAATGTTTACCCTTTTAAATTTTTAATATATATTGATTTTGCATTGCATATCTGCAGAATGTGGCCATTTTTGGGTATTCAAGGAAGAATATAACTGACGAAGACCTACGATCCATTATTGCTTCGACATTAACATGTCGAGTTGATCATCAGTATGGTTTTCTTTTCAATTCCCAAATTACTACCTTCTATATATAGTTTTCATTCATAGACAAAATCTTTAGTAGGTTGCACTGAATCCTTCATATGCCAACTTGGGAAACTGCTTTCTAGGTAGTGATTTATTAAAATTTACAACTAATTTATAGCAGATAAAATCTATCAGTAAATTTACTTTTTCATTTGAAACAGAAAATTATAAAGCTTTCTGGTTTGAAAGTGAATTAATGAAGTCCATCTTCGTTTTTCCCACTGTATACGGTCAATATTGTAGGATACTTCTACCTTTTACTTTACATTAATGTGAAATATAAAATCTTCCAATTTCAGGCAGGATTGTGGGGACAAAATAGAAGCTTTCCTTGATAGAACACACTACATCAATGGAGGTTACGACAACAAACATGGGATGTCCTTACTGAAGGCCAGAATGGAGCAGATCGAGGTAGCTTCGAACAAATTTCTCTAATTTTAGTAGTATGTATGAAAGTAGTTCTTTTCTTCTCAAGTGAGTTCCTGTAGTGTGTAAACTCTTTACAAGCTGTCCGCCCTTTGATATTTGATTCTACTACAGCTTATTATCTACTTCAGGGAAGATCCAAAACCAATAGGATTTTCTACCTTTCTGTGCCACAAGAAGCACTTTTGGACGTTGCTTCATGTCTTGCAAGCAGTGCTCAGACCCAAAAGGGATGGAATCGCATAATAATTGAGAAGCCATTTGGCTTTGATGCTCTCTCTTCCCAAAGGCTGACACAATATCTTCTCTCAAAGTTTGAGGAAAAGCAACTATATAGGTATTCATACCTTCTTCTCCCATTTTCACCCATATGCTCATGCACACAAATGGATGCGTGACTGGTCGATTTGGTCCGGTATTTGTGAGAAAAATTTGATCCAATAAAAAATATTTGGTTCGGATGAACCACTTGGGCACACTCAGAAATACTGTTCATAAACTGATGATTCTCATCAATCTGTTGTCAGGATTGATCATCTTCTAGGAAGGAATCTCATTGAAAATCTCACAGTTCTAAGGTTTGCCAATCTAGTTTTTGAGCCGCTATGGAGTCGAACTTACATAGATAATGTGCAGGTCAGCGCCCTTGTTTTATCTGATTGGCATCCCTGAATTTCTAAACTTCAATGAAAAACCAAATGTCTACTCTGAAATTTAATGTTTGTTATCATCTTCTTAATGCAATATCTGTAGGTCATTTTATCAGAGGACTTGGCTGTGCATCCGGGAAGGTGATCATATTGGTTGCATTGTCATTTGAGTAAATACACTACAATGTGTCATTCTGTACTGAATATGCATAAACAAAATTACGGTCAACGTGTATTTGCTTGCGATATGATTTCAGCTTAATGCTTTGTTACCCATGCAGGTATTTCGGTGGCTATGGGATTATCCGTGATATTGTTCACAGCCATGTGCTCCAAACAATTGCATTGCTTGCCATGGAACCACCAGTTAGCCTTGATGGAGAAGATATTCGAAATGAAAAGGTACTCGTACAAACTATAATCTATAGCATACTTAGTGATGTGCCTTAAACAACTTACTGAGTTTGATAAGTAATAAATTTATGTAAAATATTGTTGCCATGGTGATTAATGTTACGTATTGAAATCATTTGGATAGAGAAATTTAGCTAAAACATGATTAGTCAAGAAAAGGAAAATAATGCTATGCCTTAAACAAGTTACTGAGTTGGATAAGTAATACAACAACAACAACAACAACCAAGCCTTATCCCACTAAGTGGGGTCGGCTAGTTGCCATGATGATTAATGTCATGTATTGAAATCATTCGGATTGTAACATATGGTTTATGATAGAACACTATGACGTAATTTGATCAATGTAGTCGCGCCACTTAGTGGGGTAAGGCTTGGTTGTGGTTGTATTGAAATAATTTGGATAGAGAAATTTAGTTAAAACATGATTAAAGCATAAAAAAAGAAATAAGGAAAATTGGTGAATTCATGTAAAGGAAATGAACATATGACTGTCTTCCAAGAGTAAGGACTTCCCCCTTCCCAATTAATCGATATTGTACTTTCTCTGTAGTCTGTTCACCTGATGATCCGTTCCGCCTTTTTAAATTCATCATACTATCCTTTTGTACTGTCAGGCAAAAATAACTATCAGTATAGGCTGTGACATTCCAGCACCGAGGTGTTGATGGCACTGTGGGGCACTTTGAAACACGCAAGCATTGCAAGCATGTGTAAGTACTCATGTGCTGACTGACCAACGCTTCGGTGCTGACTATCACACGAGTAATTTGCCTTTTTCCCAGTGCACGATAGGTGCCGGCATTCTGTTGCTCAAGTGCTAGAACCATTGTGTGCTTTTGAGTGAATTTGAGTCCTACTAATTCATTTCCTTCGCGTATTAACTACTAAATAAAGAAACAATTGAAGAAAAATTACCTATTTGACTTGTCAAAAATGTAAAATGTTAAATTCTACAGAAATTACTCTAAAACATATTTAACCATGCTTAAATCACAAATACACCATTGCTATACATAATAACTGCTGTTAAGGACAACTTCTTAAGATGTTAGAGTGGTTTGTTACAAATGACAGCTTGAAAGATGCATGGTTTCCATTTTATCACCAAGTAGTACAAGTAATTAGCTTCTTTCCAGGTCAAGGTTTTAAGATCAATTCGCCAATTGGAGCCCAAGGATGTCATTCTTGGCCAATATAAATCAAGTAGCAGAGACAAAGTTGATAAGTGCTTAGATGGTCCCACACCTACTTATTTCGCTGCTGCACTATACATTGACAATGCACGATGGGATGGTGTACCGTTTTTGGTTAAAACAGGCTTGGGACTCATCAAACACCAGTAAAAATTATTATCGTTTTGTCAATTTTATGTACTAGATTAGATATTTAGATTCCTTGGCATGCCTGTCCCTGTTCCAATATTTTCTTCTTATTGCTGCGAGTTTAGGTCTTCTAGATGGGGTGTGTGTTGAGCTTGTAATAATTGCAAAATTTATGTTGTTTCCCACTCTGACAAAGTGGTCAAATAAAGGGGAAAAGGACTGATTCCTTCTGTCCCTGAGGTCTCACATGAAAGAAATATTGGTCTAGATTTTATTGCTTGCATGCAATAATTTGTTGAATGATGCAATTTATAGGCTTATGTAGATCTAGTCGGAAAATTTGTTGTTCAAAACTCGCGTCATTTTCTGACAAAGGTTCAAAATTTTGTATTAATGCAGAATGGAGATACGAATTCAATTTCGACATGTTCCAGGAAATGTTTACCGTGAATGTATCGGGCACAATATTGGCCGTGCCACAAATGAGCTCATTCTTCGTGATGATCCTGATGAAGCTATTCTGGTGAGAGTTAACAACAAGGTTCCGGGATTAGGCTTAAAACTGGACTCTTCAGAATTGAATCTGCTTTACAAGGACAAGTAAGCACTACCGTGTTTGATTATAGTATTTGTTTGCATCATACCTTGACCAAATGCTTCTAACCCGCGTGCTTGATTAAATATCATTTATCTGCCTAATTTTGTTCATTAATGTTTTTTAAGGTACAACATTGAGGTGCCGGATTCATACGAGCATCTTCTGCTTGATGTCATTGATGGGGATAATCATCTGTTTATGAGAAGCGATGAGCTGGCAGCTGCATGGAACATTCTAACTCCGATTCTGAATGAGATAGACAAGGACAATGTATCAGTGGAGCTTTATGAGTTGGGGGGTCGCGGTCCGGTTGGAGCATACTACCTCTGGGCAAAACACGCTGTCCGTTGGGTAGAGGACTAGCTTTTCTGTCATATTTTATCCCTTAAACTCGTTACTGTGTTCATATTTACCTTCCCCGTTACCTTGGACTATACCACCAAGGCTATAAGTATTTTTTAATGTACTTGAACATATAATTGGCCTAGTATTATGATCTTAAAAAGTGAAAACTATAGTTTTTGAGTGACTTTTGGGAGGAGAAAGGAAGAAAAGTAACTAAATAAAAATGGAAAGCAAAGAGATGAAGGCTAAACAAATTTTCTTCTCTTCTTTTGGAGGAGTTTCAAATATGGGATGTCTGAAAAGTCATGTTTCAATAGCTGTTTCTGTTACTTTTTTCTTTTATTAGAAGATTGGAGAAGATACACACTAGTATAAAGATTGAAACTCCTATTACATTTAGTTGGAGTATAGGATTACGTATCCTATTTTTCTCTCTGTAACATTTAGATGGCTTTATGAAATTTTCGTTGGTGTTTCCTTCTGTATGAGGCATAGTTAAGTTTATATTTACTCCTTTATACACTCATCTACTTGGAGGTTTTTTTCTACCCTCTTGTTTGCGTGGTGGGTGAGTAGGTCATGTTACTGATCATGTAGGATGATCAAGTATGTCACTCAAATGACGTTTAACTTAGCAGACAAATGAACAAAAACAAAACTAGATATTAAGCAAGAATGTAAGTGGCGTAGTTCTAACTCAAAATAGTAGTTTTTTCACCCCTTATTCTAGAATTTCGTGGGAAAATAGAAGAGGATTGCACGTGGATAATCTCATCCCTGATTTCATTCAACTGTATATATGGACCACAGCAATCAGCATCATGAGTTGTCTTTGCATCCATCCATACCTACGTCACGTGCTAGCACAAATCTGATAACTCTACTACCCTGATGAAAGTATCCTGGCCATTCTTCCTCACCATGATTACCATTAATGACGGTGATTAGTATAATTCCAGACACTATCATTCAAATTCAAAGCCACTTTTAATTAATTATTTAGTCAAGTCATTTAAGACCAACCCTATTTGTCATTGCCTTTGTTTGGTCGCATAGACTTGAAATTGGTCATTTAGTCTACTAATTCAACAATAAATTAATCAATGAAAAACTATTCTTTGCTTCTTTTTTTTACTTTCTTGAATTCCAAGTTGCTAACATATAATTAAATAAATATCTTGTTTGTCATACATGTTGTAATGGGGATTTCAGAAAAGATTTCAATCTGATAATGATATTGTGTGCCCGGGTTGAGACACTAATTATTCATTAAGGATTAAATTTTCTATGATTAATAGTTTTTATGGGGTCCATTCATGGTATGGTGACCTATACCTATACCTAAAGTATCCTCTTGAGTGGAACCATTTACCCGCAAGATGCTCTGCAAATAGGTAGTCATATAACACATAATAAAGGTAGAAATATTACGTAATGGGGATGACGAAAGATGCTTCTTTATGCTAACTATCTTCTCACCTCAAACAAATTATCTTTTGCACCAACTTACCATTCTATCCTCTCTCTTTCATAAATTATTTTAACTCCTCAGGGGCATATTTGTCAATCCAATAATCTTGACCAAACGCGGTATTGACCACACACCTCTATTACAAGTCAACATGGTTTTGATTCATTGTCCTTTCAAAAAAACAAATGGTTTTGGTTCATTGAATTCAGTAAACAATTTCATTGTTCATTTGCTGACCTGGCAATTTCAATCCAAGTCGGTTCATTGATCAATTTATTCAATCTCATTGTTTATATAGTTTCAAAATTTTCAATCTATTCTCAATCAATTTACTTCGCTTTGGTTCTTTCTTTTGTAGTTGGGCTAAAGAAAAAGAGATGAAAAACTAATATTTATGTTCTCTTCTCTCTTTTTTTTAAATGATTGGCTAGGAATCACATTAAGTGATTTATATTCTATTCTCTTATTTTATATTGTTATGTTATGAATGAATAACATACAATATAAATATAAACAACTACCTTAACTAGCTCCATAAGTCTTCTCAATATTATTCTTGTTTTCCTCTACACGGCAAATATAAATATACAAAATATATAGTTAGTCATATAGGCTAGCTAGTGTGTTGATACAGTAATTGAGGAGCATGGATGGAAAAAACAGGAAGAGAAAAATGTTGGAAGATGAAGAAGAAAATGATGATGAGAAAATGGAGAAGTTCTTTGCCTTGATAAAGAGTACAAGAGATATCCTCTCCCAAACAGACAAGAAGGTGGGTGAAGAAAAAAAGGAAAAGTGTATTTGGAACCCAACGTTTCAACTTGAAGATTTCATTGCTTGTGAAGAATTGGGAAAGAGTAATGTTTCTGCTGCAGCTGGTCCTTCTTCACAGCAAGAAAAAGAGGTGATGATAATAGAGAAAGAATATGTGCAAGAAGAAGTAGCTGCAAGTGCAACCACTACAACAGTGACACCAAAAAACCAGAATGAAGACAAAGAGAAAGAAAAAGCAAGTGATAATAGCTTAGACTTAAATCTTTCTTTGTAATAATATCATACCATATGAAGGTTTGGCTACTACGTTAGTATCAACACTTTAGAATTAAATCGAACATGTATCCAATGTCCGTCTGACACATGTGATTACATTCAATTACTTTCATTTCTTTCTCAAATTATTTACCCACGTCAACATGTCTGTGTCGGTGTTTCATATATTGACTATGTTGATGATAATCTGCTGACGTTAAATGTATTGCCTTTGTAACCCCTCCTGCTGCTAGTTTCTATTTTCATGATTGGCCATTTTGTTGGTGTACATTGTAAAAGAGTTATCAAGCTTGTTAATTTGGATTTTATCAATTTTCTCTTATAATAATATTTTTGACAAAAATGATTAATGTAACTGTAATAAGAATTAATGACCTTTTTTTTTTTTTTAGAGATAACGACGGTTAGTTGTATAGAGTTCATAAGCTCATTTAAGATTCTTTTTCTTTCATATTGTGACATTGCCATGTTAGCTGAGAAGGACCGCATAGATTCGGCAAGCATTATATTAAGGTTAAATATGTTTTTGGTCCCTATAAATATGTCAACTTTTCGTTTTAGTCTCTCTATAATTTTCCTTCAACTTTTAGTCCCTATAAAATTTTCAATCACTACTTTTGGTCCTTATTTTTAATTTAATTTTTGTATTTTTTAATGAAATCATGCAGAAATATGTAAAATATTCTTAAAAAAATTCCTAAAAAAAACTAGAAATTTTTAACAAAACACAAATTAAATATGAATTTTTAACCGTAAATAATATAAAAATTCATATTAAATTCATGTTTTGTTAAAAAATTCTAATTTTTTTTGGGAGTGATTCTTATAATATTTAGAATTTTTATGGAAAATTTTATTAAAAAATATGAATTATACATATGAGTTTACTTTAAAAGAGGACCAAAAATGAAGATTGAAAATTTTATAGGGACTAAAAGTTGAAGGAAAATTTTAGAGTGACTAAAACAAAAAGTTGACATATTTATAGGGACCAAAAACATATTTAACCCTTATATTAATGAATTACTTAAACCCTACAAAACATATAAAATTAAATGTTTTTAATACCTATAATTTATAAAATATTCCCATTTCATTTTAGATCCTACTATAACACATTGTCATCCACTCAGAGGGGGAATGTTTGTGTTGTGGATTAATGCAGTGCCTGATATGTATAAGCAAAAACTAATTATTATTTTTGAAGGAATAAGCAAAAACTAATTGTGAAGTGTGGTTTCATCTAATATGTATAAGCAAAAACTTGGTCCAATAATGGGAACCAATTAATAACATTATGTTTTAACATAGGTTGTGACTTGTAGGATCAAATGGGAACTCTTGTAGAACCATATGGCATGGAAATTTAGTAAGTTAAAATTGAGGGGAAAAAGTTATTGTATTCTTCAGAAGAGGAAGAAAATAATTGAAGGGAATGCCAGCTTGCCATATGTTTTTTTCAGTGGGATTCGTGCATCAATATTCGAAGAAAGTCATTACATAATTAACATTTTTTATGTTTATTTTTGACGCAAGCAAATTCAACACATTTCATTCATGGTAAAATTCCAAATAAAGTACTGTGCTATAAGTGAAGTATGTAATACAAACAAATGTTAAATCTGTTTTGCTAATTGGTTTTTTTTTTTTGGGTACAAATTTTGCTACTTGGTTTTATTAACCTCAATCAGTAAACAATTTCATTCATATATTGTTCATAATAAATTAATAATAGAGGCATAGCGAAAGATACATCATTTTTTCTCATCTGTTCTTTTACATAATACAATATTACAACATCAAACACTCTCTTCCTTCCATAAAAAAACATCACTCTCCTTTGGCAAATAACAAAGACACTATCTGGAACCTGGCAACAATACAACATGGGTAAGGCTTCAATTTCATGCTTGAGCATGATCAAATGACAAAGCCTGTTCTTAGAGAAGTACATAGATGGTAAAACAACAGCTAATGAAATAATAGTAGTTCACTATTTTTCACCCTCGTAGTGTGCATAATTTAATCATTGTATGATATCAGTGACAGAAGAAACCAAAAGGTATGTGCGGCGTGGAATAAGCTGTCGAAAGTATCTTTGAAGCTATCCATGTATTTGCAGCCTCGGTATAATGGATTCCATCCCAACTAACATACCATGATCCTTCATCACAAACTTGATAACCAGGTTGACCGCATGTCACTCTTACATCGAAATTATAAGGTGGCCCTCCATAGCCGCAGCATACCATCAGCGGATTTGTGAAACCTATTTGATAATGTATTAACAAACTTCATCACAATCATGATAGTAGTAATAATAATAACACTCAACAATGTTTTTCAGAGGAAAGTGTAATAACTTGATTCCACTGAAGCAGAGATTTCATAAAAAGTGTATTGAAAAGCATTTTTTTACGTGTTCGCTTCCAATGGAACCTAGAACTAAAACAAAATGATGTCGAATTAACTTGATTAAGATTAGCATCATAACCCCGAGTCTAATAATACTCGATACTTAATGAGAATAAAGTGCTTGCTTGAATTACCATATTTGGTGGCATTTGTGATAAGGTCATTCTTAATGGCATAAATATCAACATAGACTAAGGTAGCATCCTTCAATTCAGTTCTTAATTTCTGACTCGAATGATACAGTGCTTCGTTAAACAATCTTGCAGCAGAATTGTAACTAGAAAGACATCCAAATGAATCCAGATCCTTCTTCTGAGACAGTGCAATTAATTTAGGAAGACAGCCAAAGGGCCCAGTATTGTGAACCCAAAATTTCCTGCCACCTTCATTATACAAACTCTGCATACAGATAAATGAACTAAGCATCAAAGCAATGGAGAAACAATAATAAGATCAAGATTTTTTGAACAAAAATGCACATGTCGATGATCTGAATTCAATGGAGAAGTTTGAGTGAATCAGTAGCAAATGTATGGAATAGATATGAACATATATAATAGAGGGAGCCCCTAATATAGACCCAAACCTGTACAAGTTACCTACTACTGCCAGTTGCCTCTATTTAGTCAATATTTTTAATTTTATTTTGAGAGCCTCAAATTAATGTCTGCAAATTATCCTATATGTTCTTCACTACTTCACCATCTAGCTAGAACCTCAATAGATGGATACCAAGAGAGCAGTATAATCATTTGAGATATTGATACCACAATAGATGAATTCCCTTGATGCAATGGCACTGCAATTCCATTAGCCGGCATCGAGATCAATGATTTTGGGTTGCCATTCTTTTTTAATTCTCCTCGTAAATATTTTAACAATAGTGGTATTAAAATTAAGGTATTTACGACAAGAACACACAATAAACTTCTCATGTGTGCATGAGGTCAATCCATGCATACCAAGAATCTTATTGGATAAACTCATTGTTTGGAAATGAGCAAACTGAATTTGATTAACAATGAAATGTATATAAATGTAATCAGGTGGTATATGGAACCACTGCCACAATAATGAGTTATAGTGTGTTTATAATTATTATAAACTAAAGCATCAAACCGGATTTTATGTACTGGAGAAACCTTTTTTTTATAAGTAGGAATCAAACTACCCCAAGGTTTACAACACTCGCACATACTGCGCACCAACCACTTCACATTTTTTTATCCTAATTTTGATTTTGGGAGAAAAATTCAGTAGTAGTTACACTTCTTATCTCTCTTATCTATAATCTATCGAAATCAGATAAAGAATTTAAAATCAAGAAATTTAGAGAGGGAAACCTTGCTACAAAGTAAAGGACGTACTCAATAAAAGGAAAAGGGGAAATTATATTTTCTGTCATAAAGGATGAGCCATAAAAGTGAAAAAAAGTGGATCAGTTTTCCTCTCAAAAAAATAGTGGATCAGTTTTATGATCAAACACAGACCTTTTAGCTATACCTAAATCACCATTATGAAAAAAATAAATTTAGTCGGATTCATAGGTGATGAGAAAATTTAGTCAACAGTTTGAAAGAGCACTAAACTAACCTTAACAGCATTCTCAATTTCAGTGATAACTGTTGGGATCCTCTTGATGACTTGCACATATGATAGATTTTTGGTAAATGAATCAGCAAGGTCATTTTGCCCAATATCAATCAAGTATAGTGCATCCCGGAAACCTTGGTCGTTGATCATATTTTTTGCACCTATTTGCATTGCAGTTAGTTCATTCTTGGATTTAAATTCATAAAATAGTTTTAAATAATTTTGCACTTTTACTAGCATAAGAAATTCACTTGAAACTGATAACAACAGTGTGATTCCTCAATTTCATCTATATGTATCAAATTCATCATATCTAGATAGTTTTGCTTTCTTCTCTTTGGTTTCATCGATTTTAATGCAACCAGTATGAAATATTTTTTTACCTGTCTTACTCTCCTCTACTTTGCATATGCACTAACAAAACTCATATTCCGTTCTATCAAGTTCTAGCATATCTACCAAACGCTACGATAGTTACATGTCCAGGCTAACACTAATTTTATAATCATTAATCAGGAAGAACTCAATGAGGAAATAAGAGGAAAATAGGTGGTGTATGCATACCGCTTAGGGGAAAATATATGTAAGCAATCAAATATTTCAAACAAGGGTCAGAAGAACAGGTCAGACAGTTTATTTTACACAATAGTTTCTCTAAGCGAACGAAATAAAAAGCATAGGAAATCTATTTACCTGACGTAGCAAGCTGAAGGCTACGAGCTTTGAAATGTTGGAATTGCATGACCTGTATATTTAAAGAGAAAGGAAGATATTTTGGGAGGGTAGAGGATCCAACCACTGCAAAGTTTGCTCCATTTGTGAATGTGGATCCAGACATGGAGTCCAAGTATGGGGTCAAAAATCTTGTATTCAAACTTTGGCCTGCCAATGGTTTGAAGAAAACTATTTATCAGATTCAAGGTTATTACTAATATTGGAATTACTGACTGTATGAAACTTGCACCCCAATTCCCCATCACTCGCTTTTTAGTACCAGTTGTAATTTTTAGTGCCTCCATTAGTAAGTATGTGAAAAATTATTTTCAACGCCTTAAAAATTCGTCATATTTCCACAGGTCTTAGTTCAACTGACAAAAATGCAGAAATTGCTAGGAGCTGTGGACACAAGTTCCTCCATTTGTGTGTGTGAGTTTCTAGTGACTATTGTCATTTCGTCTATCTACAACAGAAAAAATTTGTCGTATAAATTTAAACCAATAATTTAATGTGTTCTCTATTATCTCGGTAACTCTTATGGTATGTCTCTAGATTGGTTGTATGGGTGAAATGAAGTGGAATAATAATTAGTTACATTTTTTTTTATAACGACCATCTAGTTACATTTAAAAAAAGGATGTTATCACATGTAATTTGACTCCATTCTACCCTATAGAAATGTAACCAAAATAGTGAAAATTTGTGATTTGTCAGCTTCGCCTTGTTTGTTATGCCACCTCGTTATTGAAAGATACAATTTATAAGTAAGACAATTGTTTATTGGCGTTCTTTTTTATCTTTTTTTAAAGTTGGGGCGGGGCGGGGAGTTTGTTTGTATTGAAACAGAATGGGTTAAAAAACAATAGTGAAGAGATGGGCCCAACCTACTGCAGTTAAAAATAAAATAAAAGAAAAATGATAGATAGATCACAGTGAAGATAAACACGAAGGCGGAGGATGTGGGTCTATATTGTTAATGTATGTATCCAAATACCAAACTAATCGTAAGAAAGAGAAGCAAGTAGAAATTGAACTCACAGAGAAAGTCGATAACGAGGCGTCCATCAGACAAACGACCAGTGGATCTGTGAAAGAAAGTGCGACCATTTGGAAGATTGACAGGGAAACCGAGTCCTGAAACGAGTCCACCCGTATCCGAGTTTGAATCACCGAACACGAATAAAGCTGCTGGTTTACTGCATCCACTACTCAAAGCTAAAGAAAAAGAAGAAGAAGAAGAAGAGACCATACATATCCATATCAATAGAACAAGTGAAGAGAATGCCACACCGCCAAAACTCATACTCAAGTGTCGGTATACACACACTTTTTCCAATCTAACTTCTACTTCGTTATACTCACTTTCTACTATCATTCGATTCTATGTTATGTTGTACTGCGGATCCCGATTCTCTTCATTTCAACCGCCTGATTCATCACACGGACCAGATTGCTTCAAACCTATCTAGTACAATGTGCATTATTCACATAATTTACTTTGACCATATTTTTTAACTAATATATAAATACAAATGTTGACATGTAAAATGTTGTTTGATTTGTTTCAATCAATGTTTTCAAAATATCAATTTTTTATTATATATAATTAAATATATGAGCAATGATAAGAGCAAACGCTCTAACAAACACGGAACAACACACGCTTTTAAATTAAGCCACATCACTCTTTTCAAAACGCTAGTTACCTGTTTACCGGTGCACTAGGTTTGAGTTATCTAAGTTTTTACCCAATTATATTATTAAAAAACAATAATTAGTTTTCACATCTCAAAGATTCTGCTTTATGCACGTTCAACATGAAGCACCATGACTCCATTAAAGCAAAATCAAATACCAAAACCTTTCATTAGCAACACAACACCCATGAAGTATGCAAAGGAGAACAAATTCAACCTCTTTGTTGGGAAATCAACTGGGATAGAGAAAGAAATAGAAAGGGGTCATGAGAGATAGGAGGATATAGCTCTGTTTTTGTCAGTGCCGTCGCTTTCGCCGCCAGTGTCATCTTTATCGTTACATAACTCAAGACCCGCAACACAACCACTCATTTCTATTGAACCATACTATCTCCACTCCACCATTCACATTTCATATCAGAGAGCCACCCCTTGCTACTAACCTGAACAAAAGAATTTGAATGCAGAACCATGTGAATGTATTGCAAACCATAAAATTTTGAAAAGGGGTAATGGCGAAATTGTTTCCACTTTGCGATTTGTTTTGATTATAGAATTAAAAAATAAAACAATAAAAAAAGTAACTTGATAGCCGGTAGCCAAAAGAGAAGTATTGACGTGGCTGACTGTAGAAGTGTGTGTTGATGGGCATTTGTTAAAGCGTTTGTCGACAGCAGTTCTCTTAAATATATTAATGGTCAAAGTTGTATATTGACACGTGTGCAATGGTTGACTGCGACATGTATTTTGGAACTAAGGGAATAATATTTTGGTTAAATGCATCAACAGTTTTTAAGTTTTGCGTTTTTCTAAGTTGGTATTTACATCCTTCAGTCACTGTTATAACCAAAAACCTACATATTATATTCATTTAATTAATGATGTATATGATCTTTATTATAGATTATAATAAGATGGAGTACATCATTTAATGAATAAATCTAAATAAAAATACAACTTCAAGCTAGTATCTTTATCAATCTTCTAGGTTGTTATTTTCCCTAGTTTAATTTGCACATAGGCAAAAATAAAAGGTTTGTAATGTTTTATTTGAGAGAATGATTACAATGTTTGTTCTTTCAAAAAAAAATTATAATGATTGTTGTTAGGGGGATTATAGCTTCACTATTTTATACGATAAGTATGAGCTAAAAATTATAAGTAGTGTTCTAACAAAAAAATTATATTGTCTTTTTATTTTATTTGTAAATATATAATTTAATATGTTAAGGAGAATTTGGCTGAATTGAAGAGAATCTTAAGGATAGACTAGACTTAAGCGCACAATAAATTATGTCCAAATCAAAGTCCATTCAAACTAAAAAAATAAATAAAAGAGGAAAAAGGAAAAGAAAAAATAATCAAAGAAGAAAAGGAGAAGAAAAATTAATCAAAAGAAAAAAATGAACCCTAGGTGTTGAACCCATGGGAAACGCCCACTTATACCACCTACATCAATTGCAAAATCTATTTAGCACTTTTTCTATATATATTATCCGTTGAAAATTGCTTTTTTAACATCCATAAGTTCATAATAACACATGAAAAATACTAAATTGTCCTCGGCGGTAGTTGACTACCGTTGACATATCTGACAGCAGTTAACTACCGCTGAATTCCTATCATCAAATTGGTTTTCATTCTTTATTTCAAAAAGTAATGAGAGAAGTAGTAGAGCTGTGACAAAGCTAACCCTTTCTTCTTCCTTTTCGTTAAATTTTTTATTCTGCACAAGAGGGTTTTTTCGTGTGTTGTTTTGGATTTATCAATTCATGTTGGGTTTTCATAATTATGAATAGACAAACATCTAACTTTTCTTCATTCATCTTCTTCTTCTTCTTCATACCAAAAATAATAATCCAAATTTAACAGAAACCCATAGAAAAAATTCAGTTCAACAACAAGTCCAACAATCAAGACTTATTTATCGTCCATTTCTAAATGAAAAATCTAGTTCACATGCATTTAAAAAATTGGATCGAAACCCAGCAATCAAACAATAAAAGAAAAAAGATTTCCCCCAATTTTCATAACCTAATTTCCCCAAAATTGAACAAAATGATATAGACCATTTGGCTTCTATTTGTATTTGGCTTATGAATACTTATGAATTAATTCTGGTATTTTCCTCTAAATGTTGATAAGTTTCCTATCAATCCTAATGGTTACTATTGTGTTCTGATATAAATTGAGAATTCAGCGATACCGGATATGTCAACGGTAGTTAACTACTGTTGGGGGCGATTTGGTATTTTCCAGGTGTTATTATGAACTTATGGATGTCAGATAAGCAACTACCTTATTTGTTTAGATATAGTATTTAAAAAAGGGTTTGTCTAACATGTGCAACATTGCACATGTTAAAGAAACTAAAATTAGCAACTTTTTATTGAAAAATTATAACTATTTAATAAAAAGTTATATATTTAATATAAAACGTTCAAGTTCCAATACAACCTTACTACTTTAAATTTCTCAACATGTGCAAATTTGCACATGATAGAAAAACCCTTTAAAAAAAGACATTTGGGCCTCTAAAATTTGGAGGTCTAGCTCAGCAGAATTGTGCATTCTGCTCTTTGCCCAACAAAAATTGCTAACTCCCAACTGAAAAGACCAAATTGTCACTGCATGAGTTAAGTCACGCTATTACTGATTTTGTTTAAAACCCAACGATCCATATTTTCAAGCTCCATTTTCTTTCCCTCCACCTCCAAAAACCCAAAAAGCGCGAATTTTTGGGTTAAAATCTTCATTCTAATTCATTGCAAATCGTCAGGAAGCAAATTTCTATGCTCATCAAGCATCAAAGAACAGACAATGTATCATCAAAACTCATTTGTTTTTGCTGGTTTTTCTGGTTGGTTCGTCATTTTTTGAGGTAGACGATAGGGCTTAGTGTGAGTTAACTCACGCAGTTGTCTAGGCTGCGTGGCTTAACTTACATAGGAAATTAACACTGGCATGACTTAAGTCATGCAGAAGTGATGCACAATTTTTGAATTTTTACGCCACTTTTTTTCCTTTCTTAGCTTGCGGCACAAGTTATTTATTTATTTTTCCTTGTTATTTTTTTATTCTTCAATAGACATAGAGTGATATGGTTGAAAATGTGGCGAATGATGACATTGAACCGAAACATGCCAAAATTGAAGCTTCCGGCAAAGCTTCCGTATTGTTGAATTTTAATGAATTTGTGTTTATGTAATTTAACAATGAATTTGTGTAATTTTTACCTTTTTTGTGAGATTGTGTGTTTTTTGGAAATTTATGGACAAATTGGTGTAATTTGGATCGTTTACGTGTCATTAAGTGTGATTAAGTGATTATGCGTCATTAACGACAAATTTGTGTAATTTGGATCATTTATGACTTATTATTTGATTGTTTCATGTACTTGTGTAATTTGGATCGATTATATCGTATTATCTGATAATGTTGTTAAATTGACGTAATTCGGTTCAATTATGAGTGTGTCAAAGTTACGGGTCGTTAATAACTTGGTTGCATTGCATTAAATGTTGTCTACTGCTATATCAGTAGTTTGCGTAAGTTAACTCATGCAAACCTATAACCAACGTGAGTTAACTCACACAAATTTAACACCAATTATGAGCGAGCAATTTATGTTGGGTAAAGAGCAAAATTCTAGAATTGTTTGCATCCCCTCAAGAACAACCTTGTTCAATTGTGTTGTGTTGTAATACTCTTTGACTCTTTATCTCTCTCGTATGTCTTGTGCTAGATGGACATCTTTTGTTGCTTTGATATATTTATTTTTTTTATTTATTTGGTCTAGTAGCTTAGTGGCTGAAGCTCTACAATTAAATGTGAAGAGGTGGGGTGTTCGGAGTTCGAATCCCGACCCCTGTATAAATTATGCAATGTTCCTACCAACTGAGTTAAGCTCATGAGACTGATATATTTATTTTTACTTTTTCAAAGAATAAATATGAGGGTTTATCCTCGACAATAAATTATAGCAAATGACAACATGTATAATTGTAGCAAGAGAAGAAATCGAACAAATTGTGATATAAAATTAACCACAAAGTTGCTACGATAATATCTTATCTACATTGTTAAAAAAAATTACATAAATTATTAAGAATAAAATTATTACAAAATATTAATTTTTTTAAGCTTATCTAAGACTCTCTAACATACTGTTTAATATGCACAAAAGTGGAGCGATGTAAAAAAACGGCGGGAACGAAAAAAAAAATTAAAAAAAAAACCGTCCAATCACGTCAGTCTGTGACGGTTGGACACGTGTCGGCCATAGGTTCAGTCCCGCCATTTGAAACAGCGGGAATGGAGAAAAAGATAAAAAAAAAAAAAAACCAAAAATAAAAGTGGGTCATTTTGAAAAAAAAATTTCAAAGGGGGTCAGACTTAAAATTTTTTTTGGCAATAGGGTCAGAAAAAAAAATCGTAAATTTGAACATGTACAGTTTATATTGTTATTGAATATTTTTTCCAATGTTTGGTTGTTACGTAGCACCAACATGGAATGAATGATTTATAGAAATGGGTTTCACATAAAAAAATATGATTCTCGTGCAATTTAAAAGGACGAATGACAACGTAAACATCCTTTTTAGATACGTAGAAAATTTCAATAACACCCTTGCTTCATTGAGTGGTGCATTTGTTGCAGAAACTATGCATAATTTCTCGAAGTTGGGTTGTGTACTTGCTTCACTGAAGTTGGGTTTTTTTTTCCTTCAATGCTCCTATAGTTTGATCAATGCTTTCCACATGGTGCGCATAGTGATATTCCAAAATGAAATATAAACCACATACATCAAATTTTTAAATATGTTTAATTCTCTAAAAAAAATACATTTAGATACATTTTGTAAAAAAAAAATTAATATGTTTTTGCT